>JGI24708J26588_10003256_pt1 | contig 11845 bp, 12 predicted proteins | sample BioPla1DNA2_FD_26588 | JGI IMG/M metagenome (IMG submission 26588) | reverse complement strand
GAAATTTCACTTTATGCTCGTTTTTTTGCAAAAAAATGTTGAGGTGCTTCCAGCTAGAAGCTGGGTACCCCAACATTTATTATAGAACCTGAAATACTAATAAAAAGNCCAGCCATTAGGCTGGTTTTTTTTGTTCATTATTAGTAGTAAGAAGAATTTTAATAACTTTCTCAACCCTTAAGTAACATTGCATCAATTTACAAAATTTTGAAATCTGACCTGCTATAATATGAATAAATCATCTAATGACTCCATAGATTGTTATGAAAGTCATTTAATGGAATTTAGTTAGGTGGTATGTGAATGTATGTTTACGTAGATGTGCTACTTTGCGTCAACGTAATAATGAATACCATTCTTTTGATAATAACGGCGTGGCTAGCGCGTATATCATTTGCTTGGTGGCGGGTCATTTTAGCGGCATGCTTGGGAGCGCTATATGTAATTGGCGGTGCGTTACTGGAATTTGCAATTTTTTATACGCCAATCTTTAAATTATTTGTTTCTTTTTCGCTTATCTTTATAGCTTTTGAGTTTAAGACATGGAGAGCATTCTTATTACAAATTGCAGTGTTTTATATCACTTCATTTATCCTAGGGGGGGCGGTACTCGGTTGGTTGTTTTTTTGGTGTTCGGGAAATCCCTTTTCTCAGCTGGGTAAAGAGATTTCAACATCATGGATATTATTAACCGGAGGAATCTTTGTATGTTTCGCACTATTGTCTATTGTAACTAAGTTTGTACTAAATCGTATGCTTCGCCAGCGTACGTTATACCAGACAGAAGCTAAATATAACGATAAATCGGTTGTTTTCACGGCAATGCTTGATACCGGCAATGCTCTTTATACAATCTTAGGACGGAGGCCTGTCGTCTTAGTAAATCAAACTACTATTGAACAGCTTATGGATGATTGTGTAGCAAAATTTTTAAAAGATTGCCCATCCGAACAATGGTTTGAAAACTTAGAAGCATGTGGTGATGACGCTTGGCTGTCACGTGTGCAGATTATCCCATACCAATCGGTAGGAATAAATAACTTACTGCTAGGTTTTCGGCCTGATATATTAGTGATTAAGACTGAACGCGGAATAATAGAAACAGATAATGTCGTTTTAGGTCTATATCGAGGTGAATTAGCAAAAAATAATATGTACCAAGCTTTATTACATCCCGCGATTCTCAAGGCTTAAGGGAGGCGAAATAATGCGTATTAAATGGCCAATAATCAAGCTAGCAATAAAGCTCAGAATAATTGCGTTTTTGCAGGCACTTAGGCTGTTAGAGCCTGACGAAATTTTTTATGTAGGCAGTACAGAAATTTTACCGCCTCCACTTAGTAATGATGAGGAAGTCTTTTTACTTACTAGGTTGCAAAAGGGCGATAAAGCCGTTAAGAGTGTTTTTATTGAACGGAATTTACGTTTAGTGGTTTATATTGCCAGAAAATTCGAGAACACAGGTGTTGGTATTGAGGATTTAGTCAGTATTGGTACTATTGGGTTGATAAAGGCAGTGAATACATTCGATCCGGTTAAACGAATTAAACTAGCTACATATGCGTCTAGATGTATCGAGAATGAAATTCTAATGTATCTCAGGCGAAATAGTAAAACGCGCAGTGAAGTCTCTTTTGATGAACCCCTTAATATAGACTGGGACGGCAATGAATTATTGTTATCAGACGTTCTTGGGACCGATAACGATATCATCTATAAGTCAGTTGAAGAAGAGGTTGATAAGACTTTACTATATACAGCAATGAACAAACTTTCAGGCCGAGAACGCCGAATTATGGAATTGCGCTTTGGTTTGAATGATGAGGGCGTAGAGCGTACTCAGAAGGAGGTTGCTGATTTATTAGGTATTTCCCAATCATATATATCACGCTTGGAAAAACGAATAATAAAGCGGCTGCGGAAAGAGATCAGCCGTATGGAATGAAGCCAGTTAAGGCGCCTAATACAGGCGTCTTTTTTGGTCTTATCAGAAAAATTATAAATTCTAATGACATAAGCGCAAAGCTGTGTTTTCTAATTGCAAAGTTTTAAATGTCTTCTAGTATTACGCCATCAAATTGAATAAAAGATTCCTGCTATGGCAATAATGCTTATGTACAGCAAAGTAAGGAAGACTCATTGGGAGGGCAGAAGATGATTATAAACAAAGTAGAGATTTGTGGTGTAAATACAGCTAAACTCCCGGTACTTTCGGCGAATAAAATGCGAGAATTATTTGAAGTTATGCAAAACGGCGACGCTACAGTAAGAGAGCAACTGATATATGGAAATCTAAGGCTTGTTTTGAGCGTTATACAAAGGTTTAATAACAGAGGAGAGTATGTTGACGATTTATTTCAAGTTGGGTGTATTGGTTTAATGAAAGCCATCGATAATTTTGATCTATCGCAAAATGTTAAGTTCTCAACCTACGCCGTTCCTATGATTATCGGTGAAATAAGACGCTATCTGCGTGACAATAATCCAATCAGAGTCAGCCGCTCGATGCGTGATGTTGCTTATAAGGCGTTACAGGTTCGCGATTCGCTTGTAAGCAGGTACTCACGAGAGCCGTCTATTAATGAAATTGCCGAAGAGCTAAAGATTCCAAGGGAAGAAATAATATTTGCATTAGACGCAATACAGGAACCCATTTCGTTGTTTGAGCCAATTTATCATGACGGCGGTGATCCAATTTTTGTTATGGATCAAATAAGTGACGATAAGAACCTTGATTTTAATTGGCTCGAAGGAGTAGCTATCAAAGAAGCCTTGCGGAGACTAAGCGAGCGAGAAAAACATATTCTCACATTAAGATTCTTTGAAGGAAAAACCCAAATGGAAGTAGCCGAAGAAATTGGTATCTCGCAAGCGCAAGTCTCTAGGCTTGAAAAGGCTGCACTTGGTCATATGCGTAAATATATATAAATTAATCATGTGTAATAGGGGGACATATGAGGAGAAAAATATTTAAAGGGTTAGCTATTAGTATAGTTGTTTTTTTCATCGTCTCTGGCTGGATGCTATTAGCTTATAATCTGGACACCGAGCTGCCTATCGCACATAGTCAGCATAACATGATTAGGCTGCATGTTATAGCCAATAGCGACAGTGCTGAAGATCAGCTAGTTAAGCTTAAAGTCCGAGATGCTGTTGTAAGCTATCTGGCTCCATACTTAAAAGATGTTTCTGACGCTTATTTAGCCCGTCAAATAATCTCAGATAGACACGACGAGCTGATTGATGTAGCCCGGCGGGTTTTAGCAGCCAACGGGGTGAATTATCCGGTAAAAATTGAAGTCGGAATTTTTGATTTTCCCGTAAAGTCATATGGTGAGCTCACCCTGCCTGCCGGTAAATATGAGGCCGCTCGTGTGCTTTTAGGGAAAGCCGAAGGGGAAAATTGGTGGTGCATATTGTTTCCGCCATTGTGTTTTATAGATATGACCAATGCGGCGGCAATACCAAAAGGTGCTAGTAAAGATCAGGAGAAAAGTCCAGCTAGCATTGAATTTAGATGGAAAATTGCTGAAATGTGGTCGGCAAAGTCTTGATAAAACAGAATTCACATTTAGCTCTTGTCCCTCATATAATGTATGAATTAGAGCTGACAGGAGGAATTAGCATGTTGAAAACCTCTGATCTTAACAAGTCAGATTTGCAATAGTTAATACTCCTGCAGCCAGAATTCAAAATCATCCTCAAGTCTTGCAGCCATTATTTTGTAAGGTATGCGTTGCAGTATTAGCCGTTTGTGCTCTATTGAAGCAAATTTAAAGTAATCAGTCGGTGTAAATACCGGCTGATTTGTTATTTTTTGCTGTTCCAGCAGGTTGTTAATCTTTGCCGCGATTTCATCTTTATCTTTGCTAATTGTTTCAAGCTCAGTTTTAGCCGCTTGACTGTTCAATAAACCAAGACGATACCAATTTGTTATATCGGTCTGTTGATTTTGCAATTTCTGATAGGAATTTTTCAAAGCCTTAATTTCAATCTCATCATCATCTCTATTATTAATATAACCTAAAAATTTCTGATCCTTTGCAATAATACTTTCTAAGCTGTTCCAAACGAGTGCGTCCAAATCATTAGCGGGTATCCGCCGGCCTGAGCATTTAATATGATTATGCTTGTAACTTTTTGATTCCTTGGAAATACATGAATAATAGTAATAAGCTTTATCAGGTACGTTCTTGCGAGGCCCTTTTCGGGAGGAGGCCGTCATTTTTCGGCCGCAAACACCACAAATTAGTAAGCCTTTTAATAAATAATCATGTTTGGTATTACGTTTCGCTAAACGTTTGTTCATTTGAAGCTGCTGTTGGACTTTGTCCCAGAGATCTTTAGATACGATTGGAGGGATATTAATAGGAATCCATAAATCACGTGGGTTATTGACTATTTCCCGGGTATTCTGGCCGGTTTTTCGTACGCTTTGTTTAAAGAGATAATGATTTCCAAAATACATTTCCTTAGATAGAATACGGGAAATTGTTGAGACAGAAAGAGGCCTTTTATTACGACCTAAAATACCTTTACGGGCTAATTCTAACGCGATAGTTCTAGCACTCCAGCCATTATTAAGGCACATTCGATAGATAGCTTTAATTACTTGAGCCTCACGTTCGTTTATTATATACATGCTACTTTTCTTATCCCAGTCATAGCCAAAGGGGCGAGCGTTTGAAATGATTTTTCCTTTAGCTGCTTTTGCACGGCGGCCGCGATATGTCCGCTCACGAATTTTTGCCTTTTCATAAGCCGAAATTGCGCCTTTCATACTGAAAAACAAACGGCCTTCGGGAGAACAATCGTAGTCTCCAGTAACAAATGTCAGGCGCGTGCCTGATTTTTCTATTTCGTCAGCCAGAATTAGTTGGTTTGTTAGGTTACGTGATAGTCTATCCGGGTCATAAATTGCTATATAAGTTATGTTGTAAAGCTGAATGTCGGATCTAAGCTTTTCGAGCGCGGGGCGTTCAAGATACTCGCCGCTATAACCGTCATCAATATATTCTTCAATATCATGTAAGCCCATTTTAAGCAAATGAAGACGACAGGCTTGGCGTTGATCTTCAAGAGAGTAACCTTTGCGGGCCTGCTCATCAGTGCTTACCCGGCAATATATAGCATTCATCGATACCCTCCTTCTACGAAGCCAAACAACATTATTCAGCTTATTGTTATTTATTGTTAGCCTGTAACATTACTTCTTTCGATAAAATACGTTCAAAATTAATCTTAAGAAGTCCAAGAAGCAAGATGCCACGCCCATTTGGTCCTCACAATGACAGGATTAAATGTCATAATGATAGACGATTGAGCGTGGCGTTCTTAGCGGCTCCCCGAGTATTGTGCATAGGTTAACTTATCTCTTAGTTTCCGGTTGAAATTTGCTGACAGAAAACATTACTTTGTTATCTACTGTACGGGTATAAAAATACCGTTTTCCATAACGGATAGTCTCGCCGCTTGAAGATGGTTGGATGGGGGCGGCGTCCTTAATTATTTGGTAACAGTCTAAAATTGCCAAATCGGGATTAAAAGCGGCTATTAGGATAGCGATTGCCATTGTTGTATCAGGGTCGGCATCTAAGGAGTGATCGCTCAACCCAATGATTGTAACTCTGCTTATCATTCCTTCTTCATCCAATATACCGAGTAAGTGGATGTTTTTTTCAGCTTTATACTAAATGTTTTTTGATAAAGACCTGTCTGAATGTTTAAGGACTCAATCTTAATGCTACTGTCAAACTCAGTTGAAGCTGCGTTGAAATTATCCTTAAACTCGGAGGGGGTTAATATTTCTTTATGTGAGGTGTTTTTTGATGTACCGAATTCAATCTGCTGAGGTACTTCTTTAATATCCTCTAAATAGGTTTGAAGGAACAGTATTCCGATAGACGCAAGCGATATTGTCCATAACATTATTACAATTGTTTTATTTGGAGTATATTTTTTCATTTGTTATTACCTATAAACAATTTTTGTCGAATGCTAATTATAGCTTATTATCATTATAACGATTTTATTAGTCAAGTCTGGCTGCTTTCTGAATTATCGCCTGATTTATCGCTAGTAATTAGTTGACTGAGTTTTGCCTGGTTGTCGTTAATAATGAAAACATCTGCAATTTTCTGTTTTATCTCTTCGGGAATTGACTCAGGAGAGTATCTAAAGCCATCATTTTTAACAAACCCTATAAAGATCCCTTTACCCATGAATACACCTCCAATTAATTTATATGCAGAAAAGCAAGGTTAATTAATAGAGAAAACCAGTTGGGAATTCATGGAAACGAAATACTTGCTAAATTTATTGAGCTTCCTTATAACTTCCAAGACTCGGTTTTTATTTTTGTGTCATGAGTTCATGAACGCTTGTCATATAGTGTAGCGAGGGGGTGATGTCATGAATGATATTACTTTTTGCGTATCAGACTTGAAACTAAAAGAGGTCATAAATGTTATGGACGGCAAGCGGTTGGGTACAATTACTGATATTGAAATTGATATTGAATCCGGAAAGCTAACGGCAATAGTTGTCCCCGGGACAGGGAAATTTCTTGGGCTGTTTGGCAGAAATGAGGACATAGTAATTCCATGGGAGAAAATTAGCAAGATTGGGTTTGATGTTATCCTGGTTGAGGCAGCAGCAATTGCAGAAATACGGCATGGTGAATAGTTAAAAATCTCTACCTTAAGTAAAGGTAGAGATTTTTTTATCAAAAAAATTCATATAATGGCAGGAATTACACTATATATGGCGTATTGAGTAAAATGCACTACTATATGTAGTATATTAAATAATAATCTATTTAACATACCGCATGCTGAAAAATTTTGTAACAATGGGGGGCTGAAGGTGCGCTGTCCGTTTTGTGGCTGGATGGAAAGCAAGGTTAGTGATTCAAGGTCGGCAGAAGAAGGCAGTACAATCAGACGCAGGCGTGAGTGTGTAAGCTGTAACCGGCGATTTACTACATATGAAGTTGTTGAACAGGTTCCGCTGATGGTAGTAAAAAAGGATGGGCGCAGGATGTTATTTGATCGTAGTAAAATTATGGATGGCGTATTGAGAGCCTGTCAAAAGCGGCCTATACCTTTATCGGTTGTCGAAGAAATGGTTGAAAGAGTTGAGAAAGAAATTAGAAATACCATGGAACGTGAAATTCCTACCCAACAGATTGGCGAAATGGTAATGCAGTATCTCAAAGAGATCGATCAAGTAGCTTATGTTAGGTTTGCGTCTGTTTATCGTCAATTTGCAGATATTAATAACTTTATGCAGGAACTAGAAGATTTAATGAAAACGCGAACTATTAAATAATTTTTTTGACGAGGACGGGGATTTGGATGTTAACAAAGATAAAAAAGCGTGATGGTCGTGTTGTAGATTTTGATGAGAGTAAGATTACTGAAGCAATATTTAAAGCAGCAAAAGCAGTTGGTGGAGCGGACAAGCAGTTGGCGATGGAACTAACGTTAGACGTTTTACGCTTTTTAAAGCATAAGTTTAACGGCGGTGTTTTCAGCGTAGAAGATGTTCAAGATGCTGTTGAAAAAATGCTTATTGAAAAAGGACATGCGAAAACGGCTAAAGCGTATATTTTATATCGGGATAAACGTACCCGCATGCGTGACGCAAAATCAGAATTAATGGATGCAGTTGCTGATATACTTGTTGAAACAAGCAGAGAAAATGCCAATGTATCTAATTCTCCTTCGGCCAAAATGCTCCAAATAGCTAGTGCAGCAAGTAAGGCTTATTATCTAACAAGGCTAATCCCTGAAAAAATTGCGACAGCTCACGTTAAAGGTGATATTCATATACATGACTTGGACTTTTATGGCAAAACCCTTACCTGCGTACAAATACCGTTAGGAAAGCTGCTTAAATCAGGTTTTAATAATGGTCATGGTTATATAAGGCCTCCTAAACGTCCTTCCTCGGCTACTGCCTTGGCGGCAATTATTTTGCAAAGCTCACAGAACGATATGCATGGCGGGCAATCTTTTGCTTTTTTTGATCGTGATATAGCTCCTTTTATGGCAAAGGCCAGTGAAGAAGAAGTTTATCAAGCAATGGAGGCTTTAATATATAACCTTAATAGTATGCATAGTAGGGCTGGTGCACAGGTTCCTTTTTCAAGCCTTAATGTTGGAACTGATACAACACCGGAAGGCCGAATGGTGACCAAAAACATACTACTGGCGTATGAGAAAGGTTTAGGACGCGGGGAGAATCCAATTTTTCCGAATATTATATTCCGAGTAAAAGACGGGGTCAATCTAAATCCCGGTGAGCCTAATTATGATTTATTCAAATTGGCTATTCGAGTAGCCGCTCAGCGGTTAAATCCCACCTTTAGCTTTATGGATTCTTCGTTTAACAAGCCATTTGGCGACCAGGTAAGTTATATGGGATGCCGTACCAGGGTTATGTCCAACAAGTGCGGTCCAGAAGTTACAGATGGCCGTGGCAACTTAAGTTTTACTACGATTAACTTACCTCGATTAGCAATAAAAGCTGAGCGCAATCTGATGAAGTTCTATCAGAGTCTTTCCGACTTAATTGATTTGACATGTGAGCAGCTATACCATCGTTATCAGGTTCAATGTAAGCTGAAAGTTCGAGATATGCCGTTTTTAATGGGACAAGGCCTCTATTTAGATTCCGAAAAACTTAAGCCTAATGATATAATTGAAGATGTTATCAAGCATGGTACGCTATCGGTAGGATTTATTGGCTTAGCTGAGGCACTTACCGCTCTGACGGGATATCATCATGGTGAAAATGAGGAATCTCAGGCGTTGGGCGAAGAGATTATTGCTTTTATGCGTAACAAGGTCGATAAAGCAGCTGATCGATATAATTTGAATTATACCTTATTGGCCACCCCAGCCGAAGGCTTATCAGGACGGTTTATAAAAATGGATAGGCAGGAATATGGTTTAATTGCGGGCGTTACTGACAAAGATTATTATACAAATTCATTCCATGTCCCTGTTGAATATCCAATAAGTGTTTTTGAAAAAGTCAAGCTTGAAGGTGTCTATCATAAGTACACTAACGCCGGCCATATAAGTTATGTTGAATTTAGCGCGCCGCCGATAAATAACCTTGGCGCAATTGAAGATATAATTCGTTATATGAAAGAGTGCGATTTTGGGTATGCCGGAATTAATTTCCCGGTAGATTTTTGTGAGAGCTGTGGATATTTAGGTGTAATTGACAGCGATAGCTGCCCAGTATGTAATACGTCTGATATTAGACGAGTTCGTCGTATTACCGGATATTTAAGTACAGTAGATCGGTTTAATGATGCTAAGCGCTCAGAGCTAGATAATCGTATCTCGCATGTCTAAATCATACCGGACAGAGGAAGTCAAACATGATAAGATATAAGGAAATTATTAATGAGTCAGTAGTTGATGGCTTAGGAATTCGGGTTGCGGCTTTTTTGCAAGGCTGCCCCCGGCATTGCGATGGATGCCATAATCCAGAACTGTTACCAATGGAAGGCGGAATCGAAGTCGGGGAAAAGGAATTCGCTGAAATGCTTTTAAGTAAAATTACTCCGCTCCATAGAGGAATTACATTTAGTGGTGGAGACCCTTTAATGCAGGCCGAAGCTTTACTCAAAGTGATATTTCTGGTTAAACGCCGCAATCCTAGACTGGATATTTGGGTATACACCGGATTTACTTTTGAAGAAATTAAGCGCATACCAGTTTTAAGCGTAATAGATTTTTTAGTTGATGGTCCTTTCATACAGGCTCAAAGGGATCTGAGGCTTCCATTTCGGGGTTCTGCTAATCAAAGAATCATTGATGTCTCTAGAACGCTGACAGCCGGACGGGTAATTGAGGCTGACATAGAAAGCGGCTATTCCAAGGCTGTCTAGATAAAGTAAGACTTGCTTCAGCTGAAGTTTAACCGAATTTATCCTGGGACTTAGACGCTATTAGCTTCCGCTTAGGAGGATGGGAGTCGTATAGCGTCTTGTTCATTGGATAATGGTAAAAACTCGGACTCCAAAATGAGTTCGAGTTTCTTATGACTTGCTAGAAAGTCTAACTTTTGGGTAAGAAATAAGAAAGAGAAAGACGACATAAGCTTTCACATGGGTAAGCTAAGTCTTTCTATTAGTGCTAAAGGGTGAGAGAGTTGTCTAGCTATGACTATTGCATAATTCCTGAAAATATAAAAGTGTTTGAAGACTTTATAATAAATCTACCTATCCAAGAAGAAGACAAGTTAATTATCAGAAAATCCCGAATTGTTAAAGTCAAGGTAAACACTAAACAAAATGTTTGGACTATATATTTAAGGTCACCAGTACATCTTCCCAAAACTCTGACAGATTTAATTCGTTGTAAGTTGTGTCAAAGCTGTGGTTTAACAAACATAGTATTCGTCCAAGAGATAAAATCGTTAGAAAATTATCTCACCGATGAATGGCGAGATTTTGTAAAAAAAGTCGCCATAGACAATCCAGCTATTCAGCACTTGCTTGAAACTGCTAAGTGGAATATTGATAATGATACATTAATTATAGAGACAATGGGCGAGTTATCGTCAGAACTTATACAAACATATGGAATTATACACAATATTAAAAGTTTGATTTTAGAAGAATTTGGCCGTAACTTAAACGTTAACTGTGTGGTTGGCTTTCGGGAAGATAAAGAAACATATCAGGATGACTTGCTAACCCCGGAGTACCTTGAAGCTATTAGCGAGACTAAATCAGATTCTGAAAAAAAGACCAGCCAGGCAAGTCCTATTATTTTTGGTCGAAATATAAAAGATCAGTCACAGCCAATTTGCTTAGTTCAAGATGAAGGACGAAACATTGTTTTAGAAGGTCAGTTATCTTCGGTGGAAAGCCGTGAATTAAGAACAGGTCGATTCCTATTGACATTTGACATTAGCGATTCATCAGACGGCATCAGTGGCAAGGTTTTCTTCGATGATAAAGAGCAGTTTGATAAAGTTTTAAAAGCTATGGGTGAGAATACAATGGTGAAAGTCAAAGGTACCGTCCAGTTTGATAAGTTTGCAAATAATGATCTCGTTATTTTTGCCGATAGTATGTGCAAGATTGACAAACCCGAGCGAACTGACGATGCTGAAATTACTCGTATCGAATTGCACGCCCACACCCAAATGAGCAATATGGATGCTGTTGTTTCAGCCAAGAAACTAATCACTACTGCGGCAAAATGGGGACATGATGCGATAGCAATTACTGATCATGGTGTTGTGCAAGCATTTCCTGAAGCGCATGAAGTAGCTGAAAAAGCGGGCATAAAAGTTATTTATGGAATGGAAGGTTACTTGTTTGATAACGATATCAATCAAGCACGGCATATTATTATCTTAGCTAAAAATGAAATAGGTTTAAAAAACTTATACCGACTGGTATCGATATCTCATTTAAAATATCTTCATCGCACACCTAGAATACCGCGTAAGGTATTGATAGAATATCGCGAAGGTCTTATTCTTGGATCTGCTTGTGAGGCTGGTGAGCTAATTCATGCTATTGTTAATGGAGCCAGCGAGGAAGAGTTAACTGCTATAGCATGCTTTTATGATTATCTAGAGATTCAGCCCATTGGTAACAATGCGTTTCTTGTTCGTGAAGGAAAAGTTGCCGATGACGAAGGCTTACGTCAAATTAATAAAAGAGTTTGTGAACTTGGAGCAAAACTTGGCAAGTTAGTTGTTGCAACAGGCGATGTGCACTTCTTAAACGCGGAAGATGAAGTTTATCGGCGGATACTCATGGCTGGTAAGGGTTATAGTGATGCCGATAATCAGCCGCCATTATATTTTA
>JGI24708J26588_10003251_pt1 | contig 11862 bp, 9 predicted proteins | sample BioPla1DNA2_FD_26588 | JGI IMG/M metagenome (IMG submission 26588) | reverse complement strand
AAGAGATTATTACAATTTCTAATGATGCAATTGAGTCAGATAAAGAAGCTAGTAAGGATGATAATCTAGGATTTTTATTAGAAGAACTAGGGAAGATTGCAAAGGATAATACATGGTTTTACAAAGAAAAAATAAGAGAATTTACCCTAAAGGATGAAGAAATAAAAACCAATGATATTATAAATAAAACACCAAAAACTCACCTTATAAACTGGAATAACTATATGCTAAATCCTGTTGAAAGGGATTTAATAAGATTAAATACCAATACTTTTTTAGCACGCCTAAAAAGCTATGAATTATGGGATCAAAGGCAGTGGAAATTCTCAAGGGCAGATGCCCAGTTATTACACCTTCTAATATTAAATGGGGTCAAGGAAAAGGAAATACTAGAAATTGAAATAGATATAGATGACAAAGAAAGGGTTAGTGATTTAAGAATAAGATATGGGGAAAATAATATGGTACCCAATATGGTTTCCAAAATAAATTGGAAATGGAAACAATACAATGAAGAGGGAGAGCTTATTCAAACAGTGGCAGATTTAAGTTATATTATACCAGATAGCAACTAAAATATTATAATTTAAGAAAGGATAAGTATATGAGTCTGTTAATTAAAAATGGAAGAATTATAGATCCTATAGAAGATAGGGATGGAATTTACGATATATTTATTGAGGATGGCATAGTTAAGAAAATAGGCAAGGATTTAAATCTGGAGGCAGATAGATTAATAGATGCTAGTAATAAATGGGTTGTACCAGGACTTATAGATGTACATGTCCACTTAAGGGAACCAGGATTTGAACATAAGGAAACCATAGAAACAGGGGCCAGGGCTGCGGCAAAAGGTGGTTTTACAACTATATGCCCTATGCCAAATACAAATCCGCCAATAGATAGTAAATCAATAATAGATTATATCAATAAGAAATCAGAAGATGCTGTTGTAAATATTTTGCCAGTAGGGGCAATTACAATAGGCCAGGATGGAAAAGATATAACTAATATGCCCAAGATGAAAAAAGCAGGGATCTGGGCTGTTAGTGATGATGGTAAATCAGTTATGGATGCAAAACTTCTTAAAGAAGCCATGGAACTTGCAAAGGCAAATGATCTCCCTATGCTGTCCCACTGCGAAGATATGACCTTAATGGGAGGGTCCATGAATGAAGGGGAGAACTCAAGGCTCTTTGGCCTTAAGGGAATAGGCAAGGAAGCGGAAGATATAATCACTGCAAGGGATATTATACTAGCAAATACTACAGGGGCACAATTACACCTTTGCCATGTAAGCACCAAGCTTAGCCTTGATATTATTAGATTTGCCAAGTCCATGGGAGCTAATATTACAGCTGAAACAGCGCCCCATTACTTTATCCTAACAGATGATAGGGTAAAGGATAAAGAAACAAACACCCTTGATACTAATGCAAAAATGAGTCCACCACTTAGGACCAAGGAAGACCTTGAAGCTATGAAGGAGGCCCTAAAGGATAATACAATTGATATGATTGCAACAGATCATGCCCCCCACCATGCTGATGAAAAAGATACAAGTTTTTCAAGTGCTCCATTTGGAATAGTAGGACTTGAGACAAGTTTTGCCCTTTCCTATACCCACCTAGTGGAAGCTGGAATATTAAGCCCACTAGAATTAATAGAAAAAATGAGTGCAAACCCAGCTAAATTAATAGGCCTTGATAAAGGAACTATTGGAGAGGGAAAGGTGGCTGACATTGCAATTATTAATCCAAATAAAGAATACCTAATTGATTCAAATGAATTTGCATCTAAGTCAAAAAACACACCCTTTAATGGTGTAAAGGTTAAAGGGCAAATAGATTACACAATAGTAGGTGGAGAAATTGTCTATAAGGATTAGATGATTAATAATATGGGGGAGAATAATATGCTTATTAATTACTATACGAAATACCAACTAGATGAGGGTTTAACTACAAAAGAAATTCGGGAAGAGTTAGAAGATAAATGTGCTGATACAATACGTAGGCTTAACAATGCAGGTGGTAATGCAAAGAGGGAATATGAGCTAAGAAAGGCACTTGAAGTATTAGAAGAAGGATTAGATTACTTTGATAATGATGAAAGTAGGCGAAAATATGATGATAAGTTAAGGCAGGGCAAAAAAGCAGGAATGCTTACCAATGAAGACATAGGCAAAGAGGAAATAATAGAAGGACAAGACCAGGGCCTAAGCGCAGTAGACGATGAAAGGTTAGAAAAACTACTAGAAAAAATAGTAGCAAGGCAGCAAGAAAAGCCTAAGGAAAAAGAAGCTAGTAGCAATAGGAAAGTAAGTACTGGCAACGTAAACAAGGATAAGGCAAATAGTATTACTAAGCTAGCAATAATGGAAATGGAAACAGATATAGATGGTTATATTTGGAGGGCCCAGGATGAAAAGATAGAATCCTACATAGATGATTCCCTTAGGCTAGATAGCGAAAACTACCTAACATGGTATGCCAAATTTATAAACAGTATTTCTTTTCAAGGAGGAAGCTTTAGGGTTCCCTGGGATTTTACAAAACTAAGCAAAAAAGAGCTAAATGGTTTAAGTGAGGATGAAATTAATTGCATAAAGAATGAAATTAAACTAGCAGAAGCTTTAAGGATTTCAAATGATAATATTAATAAATCAATTGTAGAATGGCAAAGGACACCAGTAAGTATTAGAAAAAAGCAAAGAGACAATATAAGTAATATAAAAGAGCAATTTAGTGATGAAATTATCTCCAATTGCCAGCAAGAAATGATGGGGGCAATCAGTCAGGCTAAGGAAGCAAAGAAGGATAGAAAGCTTATAAAAGTTTTTGATAAAATCTATGAAACTTATAGAAGCCATAGTTTTAGCCAAGAAGAAAAAATAAGAAAAATGTCGTCAAATAGTCAACAAGCTAAGGATATGGAAGTATACTATAACCGGGCAATAAATCTTGCACCTATGGAGGAAAAGAGAAATATAAGGGCAAGTATGGATGAGCACATTGACAGGATATATTATTGGCTCTTGAAGGATGGCTATGCAAGGAAGAAACAAGTCCTGGATAAACATATAGATAGTAGATATGATGAAATTGCAGGTTTAGAAGATGAGGTGGAAAGTGGATTCCATAAGCTTAGAAAAAGGGTTAAGAATATAAGTAACCCAGTTATAGACAAGTTTTGTTATATGCTTATGGCATTAATGGCATTGTTTATGCTAACCTGCTTTACACCATTAGATATGGAAATGACCTCTAAATATATTATTATGCTTATAGGTTACCTAGCAACTTATATACTAATTACAAAATTAAGAGGACCATTTAAATACCAAGATATAATAATAAATATAAGTATAATACCTATTATCTTATTTACTATTAATTTATATAGTAAAAACATTTACTTAACCTATTTGAGTATGGAAACCATCATGATAGTTAGGGTCATATTCACTATAATTATTGGAAAAACACTACTTACAGCTATAAAAGAGAAGGACTTAGGATTTATACTTAGAGGGATTATGGCTAATTTTATGCTTATAGGTATTCCATCCATAGCATTGTTTTTTGTCATGTCCATATTCGGTAAAACATTCTCCGATACATGGAAAACCTTATTTATGATTGCCTGCCTTGGGGTTCCGTCTTACTTTATTGTTTATCGTGATGATAAAAACTATAACTATAAATTTAAAGCCTTACCTGATATAGCCTTATGGACAGGAATTCGTGATTATGGGGGAGAAAATTCTAATAATGATGTTTTTACTGGNGGCAAACTATTTGAGATCTAATATATTAAATGTAGGAGGATATAGATGATTATTGGTATTGATTTAGGAACAACATTTTCATCAATGGCCTATGTAGACCATGAAGGAGCCCCAAATATTATACCCAACCAGGAGGGGGCTAGGTCTACCCCATCGGCTATTATGATAGATGAAGATGAGGTAGTGGTTGGAGAAATTGCTAAGGAAAGTGCTATTATAGATGACTCAAATGTAGTCCAACATATCAAGAATGAAATGGGAAACAACCACTATAATTACAGGAATAAAGATGGGGACAGCTATAGTCCTGAAGAGTTATCTGCCTTTATATTAAAGAAGCTTAAACAAGACAGCGAAGATTTTTTAGGGACTGATATTAATGAAGCCGTAATAACTGTGCCAGCCTACTTTACAGATGCACAAAGAAAGGCTACCCAGGATGCAGGTCATATTGCAGGACTTAAGGTTAGAAAAATTATAAATGAACCTACAGCAGCAGCTATACTATTTGCTAAGTCAAACAAAATTAAGTCAGGCAACATACTAGTATATGATTTAGGGGGAGGAACCTTTGATGTAAGCATAATAAGCTACTCACCTGATGAAATTAGTGTTAAGTCAACAGATGGAATTAGGATGTTAGGTGGGCATTTTTTTGATAGGGAACTAGTTGAATTAGTTGCAGAATACCTTGATGAAAAACATGATATTGATATTTTTGATGAAGAATACATAGATGAGCTACAGGGCATTAATCAAAAGTTAGAAGAATGCAAAATACATCTAAGTACAAGGAAAAAGACTACTATTAGCATTAAGATAGGCAATATAAGGGAAAGAATAAAGATTACAAGGGATGACTTTGAAAAGCGTATAGCGAAATATTATATGAGAACAGAGTATGTAGTCAAGAATGCCCTAAAAAGTGCAGATATGGACTGGGATGATATTGATAAGGTTTTAATGATAGGCGGATCCACCCGTATTCCCTATATTAGAGAATCCCTAGAAAAATTATGTGGCAAGCCATTATCATATGAAGCTAATCCAGATGAGGCCGTTGCATTAGGGGCAGCAATTCAGGCTAGTTTATTAGAGGATGAAACTGAAGAAACAACCAAGGTTGTAGATGTATCATCCCACAGCCTAGGAATTGTAATTTTAGATGCTAAAACCGGCAAATATGCAAATGAAATTATGATAAGGCGTAATAGCATCCTGCCAACCCAGTATAAAAGGGAATTTTATACTTCTGATCATAGGCAGGAAGTAGTAACCCTTCGCATAACTGAGGGGGAATATAAGGATATAGAAGATGTTACCATTGTCGGGAGTTTCGATATAGACTTACCCCCTAATCTAGATAAAGGAACAAAAGTAGAGATAAAAATGGGCTTAGATGAAGAGCAGCTTATTACCATCCATACCCGTATAGAAGAGGTTGCAGATTTCTTTAAAGAAATACATTTCAACCGCGAATCAAATATGGACAAGGGCCAGGTAGAAAAGAAAAGAGATCTACTTGCAAATCTGGAAGTATCCTAGGAGGTAATATGGAAGCTAAAAGAAAAATTCAAGATTATGTAGATAAGGGAGAACTTCAAAAAGCTATAGAAATAATGGATTCATTATTAATAGAAGAAATAGAAGATACCAAGTTACTATGGCTTTTTTATGAAACCTACTTTGCCAAATCATATATGGCTAAGGCTATGGAGTCTATAAAGAGATTATCACAGATATCACAGATGGATGAGCAAATAGCCAGGATTACCTATGACTTAGGATTAACTATTGGTGATAGGGAGGCATGTAAAATAGCAGTAGACTATCTAAGTGAAAATGAAATAGATCCCTACAAGGTCAAGAAACTACAAAGCAAATACTATAAAAGGTTTGATTCATCAAATGAGGAATATATTAATTTACTAGAAGAGCTGGCAGACCTTATGTATGATGAAGAAAGCGTTTACGATTTGGCATTGAACTATTATAAAAGCGGAGATACTAAGAAAAGTAAGAGACTTTGCCGCAAGTTAATAAGATACTTCCCGCAAGGAGATATTACAAATGCTAATAATCTTCTGGAACTTATAGAAAATCCTAAGCTAGTCACCAGGGAGCCTTCTACTAGACCTAATAATGTAAGGGAGAATAATGTAAAGGAAGATAGGGGAAAAAATGTAGCAAGACTACCTAGGGAAATAGAAAAGGAATTCGAAAAATTTGTTGGGATGGAAGAGGTTAAGCAGCATATTGCATCCTTTGCCAACCAAATCCAGCTAGACAAGCAAAGAAACGAACTATTGCAAATAGAAAGTGGTAAAAGTGCTTACAACTTTATGCTTACAGGTAATCCAGGAACAGGTAAGACAACAGTAGCCCGTACACTAGCAAAAACTTTACACCTACTTGGGATTACAGAAAGTGATCATTTTATAGAAGTTGATAAGTCAGATTTAGTTGGTGAATATATTGGTGCAACAGAAAAGAACACCAGGAATATTATAGCCGATGCAATGGGAGGGGTTCTCTTTATAGATGAGGCCTATACCTTATATAATAAGGACGATCCAAAAGACTTTGGTAGGCAGGCTCTGGAAGTAATCATGAAGTCCATGGAAGATTATAGGGGGAAGATTACTATAATTTTAGCAGGGTATGAAAAAGAAATGAAAGAACTTCTAAATGCCAATCCAGGAATAGAGTCAAGGATTAATATAAAAATTAATATACCAGATTATAGTGATGAGGAACTTCTTGAAATAGCTGATAAGATAGCAGAGGAAAAAGGATTTATAATAGTAGAAGAAGCTAGGGATGCAATTATACAATGTATCCACAAGGAACGTATAGATGAGAAGTTTGGAAATGCAAGATTTATAAGGGAGCTGATTAATACTGCCCATAGGAACCTAGCAAGTAGGCTGGCAGCTGATAATAGGGGGAACTACTCTCTTGAGGATATGATGCAGCTAAGGGCAGTAGATTTTATCCAAGAAGAAAGTAAGGATTCAAATCAAATAATAAGAGAAAGCCTAGAAGAACTTAATAGCCTAACAGGTTTAAAACAGGTTAAGGATACTGTTAATAGCAAGGTAAACCAGCTAATGGTAGAGCAGGAAATGCAGGCAAGGGGGATATCCTTAGGTTCAAATAGGAAACAATCAATGCATATGATATTTAAGGGTAACCCAGGAACAGGTAAAACAACAGTTGCAAGGATTATGGGAAATATCTATAAGGCCCTAGGTATACTAAAACGGGGTGATGTATTTATAGAGGTAACTAGGGCTGATCTAGTAGGCCAGTATCAAGGACATACAGCATCCCAGGTAAAGGAAGTAGTAGCTAAATCCCTAGGAGGCATACTGTTTATAGATGAGGCCTATGCATTAAGTCAAGGAGAGAATGATAGCTTTGGTAAAGAAGCAATAGATACACTTATTGCAGAAATGGAAAATAACCGGGATAAGCTATTAGTTATTTTAGCAGGCTATAATGATGAAATGGATGAACTTTTGGCAAGCAATCCAGGCTTTAAAAGTAGGATTAATACAGAGATAATTTTTGAAGATTATACAGCCGATGAAATGCTAGAAATCCTAAAAGCTATGATTAATAAGGACGGATTATATATGGAGGATGGAGGATACAAAAAAGCCAAAGATTTAATAGAGGAGAAAAGCCAGGACCCTTACTTTGGCAATGCCAGGGGAGTAAGAAATATATATGAATCTATTCTAGCCAACCAAATGAACCGAATTGCTACTGCTTTGCAAAATAATATAGACTTAGATGAAAAAGACTTTAAAACCATAAGGAAAGAAGATATATAGGAGTATTTGTTAATATAAGTAATTACAAGGCTAATTAGTGTTGACACTTACTTAAATACATGCTATGCTTTCTTAGGATTTACCAATAAACCAAATAAATAAATGCCTTTAAACTGGTCCCGTGAGGCCATTAAGGAATGCTTTTGGTAATAAAACAATAATTAACCCATTACGGGATTTTTAAGGGCAATAAGTGGATTGAATAATCAATCTATTTATTGCTTTTTTTAATGAGTTTTCTACAATAAAAAAGCTATAATATCCATGTATACATACAAATAAGGAGGAGTTTACAATGATTGACAGACTAATTAAGGGAATTAAAGAAAAAGAAAATCCAACGGTGGTAGGACTAGATCCAACATATGCAATGATGCCAGAATATCTTGTTAAGGAAATGATTGAAAAACATGGTAAAACGCCAAAGGCAGTGGCCCAAATGTTCCTAGAGTTTAATAAGCAAATAATAGATAGTACTTATGACCTAATTCCTGCAGTAAAACCTCAAATAGCTATGTATGAAAACTACGGATTAGCAGGTATTGAAACCTATATTAAGACTGTAGAATATGCTAAGTCCAAGGGCTTAGTTGTAATAGGAGATATTAAAAGGGGGGATATTGCATCAACAGCAGCAGCCTACTCCAGCCATATAGGAATAACAGATATTGAAGGCGAAAAGTATGATATCTGGGGGGCTGACTCAGTAACCTTAAATCCATATATGGGCTATGATGCTATAGAACCATTTATAGATAACTGCAATAATCTTGACAAAGGTATGTTTGTACTAGTTAAGACAAGTAATCCACATGGTGGTCAAATCCAGGACCTTATTGTAGGTAAAGATAATGAAAAAGTATATGAAAAAGTTGCAAAACTTGTAGCAGACTGGGGCGAGGAAGCTATGGGAGAACTAGGCTATAGCAAGATAGGTGCAGTTGTAGGAGCAACCTACCCAGAAGAAGCAGCCCAAATTAGAAAACTTATGCCAAACACATATTTCCTAGTACCAGGTTATGGTGCACAAGGTGCAGATGCTGAAAAACTACAAGGATGCTTTAATAAAGACGGCCTTGGAGCTATTGTAAACTCATCAAGAGGAATTATAGCATCATACAAAAGCAGTACAGAATTTAGCGAAAAAGAATTTGCCAAAGCCTCAAGGGCAGCAGTAATTGCAATGAAAGAAGATCTTCAAAGAATATTATAGGAGGTATAATATGGGTGCAAAATTAGAAAACGGCGTAGTCATAAGTAATGATCAGATAGCTAAGGATATATATTCTATGTTTATTAAGGCGCCAAATATAGCTAATTCAGTAGAGATGCCAGGACAATTTATTAATCTATATCCAAAGGAGAAGCACACAATATTACCTAGACCTATTAGCATCTGTGAAGTAGACAGTAAAGAAGAAACCATTAGGGTAGTCTACCAGGTAGTTGGGGATGGCACAGGCCAGTTTGCCAAACTTAAAAGAGAAGATGAAATCCAGGTAAGTGGTCCTATAGGTAATGGATTTGATATTAGTGGTGATCATAGAGAACACCTGCTTGTAGGTGGTGGTGTTGGGGTTCCTCCCCTACTTGAACTTAGCAAAAGACTTAAAGGGAATGTTACAGTTGTGCTAGGCTTTAGGGATGAGCCTTACCTTATAGAAGATTTTGAGAAATACGGAGCTAAGGTATATGTAGCAACCGAAAGTGGTAAACATGGAAGCAAGGGTAATGTTTTAGATATACTCAAGCAGGAGGATATAAAGATAGACATGGCATATAGCTGTGGTCCTAAACCCATGCTAAAAGCTCTGAATTCCTGGTGCCAGGAAAAAGATATACCTGTTCAAGTATCACTTGAAGAAAGAATGGCATGTGGTATAGGTGTATGTGTAGGCTGCGTATGTAAGAAAAAAGACAGTGGAAATAAGGATGGATGGTCATATAAGAAAACATGTACAGATGGGCCAGTATTTATGGGAAGTGATGTGATATGGGATGAATAATAAACTAGATCTTAGCGTAGACATAGCAGGGGTTACACTAAAAAATCCAATTACAACCGCATCAGGTACCTTTGCCCCTAGAGAATTTGCTCAGTTTATGGACCTATCAGAGCTAGGAGGGGTTATAGTTAAAGGTATTGCTAATGTTCCCTGGGAAGGCAATCCAACACCAAGGGTTGCAGAAACCTATGGTGGCATGCTTAATGCAGTAGGCCTTCAAAACCCAGGAGTAGATTACTTTATAGAGCATGACCTACCCTACCTAGAAAAATCAGGAACCAAGATAATTGTAAACATAGCAGGTAGGACCATAGAAGATTACTGTGAAGTAGTAGAAAAGCTAGCAGATACAAATGTTGATCTTTTAGAGCTTAATATTTCCTGCCCCAATGTTAAGGAAGGCGGAATAGGCTTTGGGACAAGCCCAGAAATGGCAGCTAAAGTAACCCGTGAAGTTAAAGCACATTCAAGGCAGCCACTTATAGTTAAGCTAAGCCCCAATGTAACAGATATAGTAGAAATAGCTCAGGCAGTAGCAGAGGCAGGGGCTGATGGCCTTTCCCTTATTAACACCTTGGTGGGAATGAAGATAGATGTTAATAGTAAGAAAGCTGTACTAGCTAATAAGATAGGTGGTTTTTCAGGACCTGCCATAAAACCAGTAGCAGTAAGAATGGTTTACCAAGTAGCCCAGGCAGTAGATTTGCCAATTATAGGCCTTGGAGGAATTATGACAGGAGAGGACGCTGCAGAATTTATACTAGCAGGTGCAGATGCAATATCAGTAGGAACAGCAAGTTTTGCTAATCCAAGAGCTTGTATAGATATTAAAGAAGAACTTATTAATTATATGAATAAACATGGCTTTAAAACCATAAAAGAAATTCAAGATGCATTTAAAGGATAAATATAAATTGGAGGAAAACACCATGGCTAATGAAGAAAGAGTAATAGAAATATTTAAAAAAACAGATGTACTTATGGACGGGCATTTTTTACTAACATCAGGCAAGCATTCAAACCAATATATGCAGTGTGCAAAAATCCAGCAATATCCAAACTACACACAAGAACTTATGGGAATCTTAGCCGAAAACTATAAGGATAAAAACATAGATTATGTTGTTGCACCAGCTGTAGGCGGTATAATTATAGGATACGAACTGGCAAGGCAACTAGGAGTTAAAAATATGTTTGCCGAAAGAGAAGAAGGCAAAATGACCTTTCGCCGAGGCTTTGAACTTCCTAAAGGATCAAGGGTAGTTGTAGCAGAAGACGTTATTACAACAGGAGGATCAGTTCAAGAAGTTATTGATATTGTTAAAGAGCAAGGCAGCGAAGTTGTAGGAGTAGCAGTACTTGTAGATCGTAGCAACGGATCAGCAGACTTTGGAGTTAAACTTGATACTACCTTAACCGTTAAAGTAGAAGCATGGGAAGAAGATGAATGTCCACTATGCAAGGAAGGCAAAATTGAGCTTGTTAAACCAGGAAGTAGAAATCTAAAGGAGAAAGGCACTTGCTAAGCGTAGAAGAAGTACTAGATATTTTATCCAAAGTATACCCGAAACCCAAATCAGAACTAAATTACGAAAGTAAGTTCCAGCTTTTAATAGCAGTAATACTATCAGCCCAGGCCACAGATATCTCAGTTAATAAGGTAACACCTAAGTTATTTGAAAGTTACCCAACAGCCCATGAACTAGCCAGGGCAAGTAGAGAAGATGTTATGGACCACTTAAAGACCATAGGACTTTACAAGAATAAAAGTAAATTTATTATTGAAACCTCAAAAAAGCTAGTAGAAGAATTCGGTGGCAAAGTTCCAAAGACCAGGGAAGAGCTAATGACCCTACCTGGAGTTGGCAGAAAAACAGCCAATGTAGTCCTGGCCGAAGGATTTGGAATCCCAGCCATAGCAGTAGATACCCATGTTGAAAGAGTAAGTAAAAGATTAAAATGGGTAGCAGAAGATGCCAGCGTATTAGAGGTAGAAAAAGCACTAATGGAGCTAATACCAAGTGAACAATGGGCACAGGCCCACCACCAACTACTACTCTTTGGAAGATACCACTCAACAGCCAGAGATAAAAGAGATATATATGAAGTGCTAGAAGAACTCAATTCATAAAATAAGGGGAGTATCATCCTATATAGCACAAGCTCAAGCCTTGCTTGAGAAAAGTGCTATATAGGATGATAGCTCCCCTTTCGTGTATCCATCCAC
>JGI24708J26588_10003250_pt1 | contig 11866 bp, 12 predicted proteins | sample BioPla1DNA2_FD_26588 | JGI IMG/M metagenome (IMG submission 26588) | reverse complement strand
GCTCATGACCTAAGGTTCTAAGAAGGGTTTCACTGGCAATATATGAGTTACCCAGATGTGGAAAGGTTATTTTCATGATAATGCTTCCTTTCCAAAAGATCGATAAATGCTTCAATACGTGTCTGGATACCAATTGAGCTGCTATGCTCGTCAAGGTATAATTCTAGATTAGGAGTACCATGTTCTTGTAAGCACTTGTTTAACAAAACATTCACCAGTGATTGCGCTCCGCAACCAAACGGCGAGACAATTACTGCTCCGTCAATTTTATCAAGGTAAAGATTTAGTGTGTCAAAGGATTCTTTCGCACCCGACCAAAAAAGCGGTTTATTTATCAGAGATTGCTTTTCCATGATTGCTTCGGAATTCATCTGCTTTTGGGTGATAACGTGTACACCAAGACTATCTAATTCATTTATTAGATCTCCGTTTAAAAAAGGATCTTCAGTGAGGTAACATGGTCCTAAGAACAACAAATTGATTTTTTGTGCCATAATAGATGTTATGTTCTCACAAAATAAATCATATTCGGCTTGCGCTTGTTCGGCTTTTTCCCAAGCAAATTTTACCCTTTCTAATGGGGCAAATATCCGACCGAAACTCAGGTAATCTCCTATGAGCTTTTTGCGACCTTTGCGCCCATCTACGGTGGGGCTGATAATTTCAATATCACTCGGCACGCTTTGGGCTATTAGATCGGGCAAACCCATAAAATTCGGACAAATGTATTCTTTCTTACGTACGCTTATTATTTGAGGTACAAAAATCCGGTCTATCCCGTTTTTTACTAAGTATTGGACATGACCCATATATATTTTCATGGGTAAACAAAATCCATCCACCGATGACAAAAGACCCATGTTTAAAATCTCTCTATTAGTTTCCGGAGAAATAACTACTTGGAAACCTAACTCTCCTAAAAATGTTTGCCAAAGTCTATTGTATTGAAAGTAGTAAAGTGCCCTTGGAATACCTATTTGGCTCATCACCCGGCCCCCTCATTTTTATCATTTTGAGCGCTTTTATCTCGTGGATTGGTATGACGCGGCCTAATGGCAACTTGGGGAATTGGATAACGAAAGATTATCCTTAAAAGAGCCGCGCCATCAAAGGGAACTAACGGCCACAGATATGGAATACCAAATGATTTTGTCAATCCGAATATCAATATGGTGATTAGCAAAGCAATGCCAAATCCGAAAAAGCCCCCTAAAATTGCCCCAAAAAACAGAAGATATCGAAATAGGCGAACGGCCATGCCAAATTCAATGCTAGGTGTAGCAAAAACACAAATGGCTACTATTGCAGTGTATAATATGGCTTCCCCGGTAAATAGCCCTACCGATACCGCCATTTCTCCCAATATCGTAGCACCCACTAAACCAAGAGAGGTCGCCAATGCATCCGGCGTATGAATCAAAGCCATGCGAATAATATCAAGGCCTATTTCTAAGATTAGTAATTGCAACCACAAGGCAACCCTTCCCGGTTCTTTTGGACCNATAAAAGCCAACCATTCGGGCAAATTCGGTTCTGTGGCTAATAGGTACCAAATAGGCAAGAGAACTAAAGAAATGAAGATTCCCAATGTTCTAACCCACCGTAGGTACGTGCCNACCGCGGGATTTTGAAAATATTCTTCTGCATGTTGTGTGAAATGCCAAACTGTTACGGGTACTATTAAAACAAAAGGGGTTGTATCAACTAATATTACAATATGACCTTCTAACAGATGTGCGGCTGCAACGTCAGGCCTCTCGGTATATCTCGTTACGGGAAGTGGNTTAAATACTGTTCCTAAAATATACTCCTCTAGATTTTTACCGCCCATGGGAAGTGCGTCACGATCAATTGCACCTATTCTCTTTTTTGCTTCTTCGACTAGACTTGGATCGGCAATATCCTTAATATAACCGACTAANACATCGGTCTTTGACCGCCTTCCCACTTGCAATGCTTCAAATCGTAAGTTAGGATCACGAATCCTTCTTCTAATAAGATTAACATTAAATAATGCAGTTTCGACAAAACCATCTCGAGAACCACGTGTGACCTTCTCTAAAACAGGTTCTTCCGATCCCCTCGTGACATATTGCCTCACATCAAATACTATTAGAGAGTTTATTCCATCTATTAAGAGAAGCATCGCTCCGGAAACTAGTTGATCCATTCCCGCTTCTAAACTATCGGCGATACTTGTTTCGAAGAAAGGTACGTATTCTTCAATTAGCTGTTGTAGACTTGCAATAGTCACGCCTAAACGGGGAATCTTTTGGATACCTTTCATGATTTGAATGACGGAATCATCGTTAATAAACCCATCTAAAAAGNCCAAGCAACCTTTTTTATGGGCCACTTTAATTTCTTTAAAAACCACATCAAAAGAGATGCCAAAACCCAGTTCTGTCTTGAGGACATCTAAATTATCGCTTAGTTTGTTTACTACCGGGAACTTACCTTTACCCATTTACACTCGCTCCCTGCGGAAAAAGCGCCCTTTTATACGCGATACAGGGCGCTTAGTAAGTAATATTTGAACGTATTAGCGAATTGCGGTGGGAACAAATAAATCGATGATCCCTATTACAAACGCGGCTAATAATGCACTGATTATTGACACNGACATTCCGGGCACAATAAACTGCGCTACCCAAATAATGATAGCGGAAACCAAAAAACCGACTATCCCCCTACCATACGGTGAAACGCTTTTTCCAAAGAGGCTTTCGACCACCCAGCCTAGTACTGCTATGACAATAGCAGCGAATAGTGCGTGAAAAAAAGTCATGGCCTTAAACCCCGGGAACAGAAAACCCACCAACATCAAGACTACNGCTGAAACAATGAAGCGTACTACCGCCCCCGTCCAATCCAATATAGTCACCCCTTTAATCACTTAATTACAGTTAGCATAACCAAAAAACGGCCTCGTTATCCAAAGCCGTTTCTAAAAAGACTATATTCAANTTTCCACACTAAAAGCCACTTGAACATTTGCTCTATAACCGGTNATTTCCCCGTTATCATCAACATTTCCGGTCCAGTTTAAAACTTCAACACCCTTTATTCCCCTAATAGTTTTCGATGCCTCCTTAACAGCTATCTGCACAGCATCTTCCCAACCCTGGTCAGATTGACCAACTAATTCTATAACTTTAATAACATCGGTACCCAACTGAAATTCCCCCCTTTGGCTTAGCATAACCATATGGGAATGGCTTTAATTTAGCACTTCGTGGCAAACCCTCAATAGATTCTCTCCCATGATTTTTGAAATCACTTCGCTTTTATAGCCCCGCTGTTCCAAAAGGGGTATTAAATTTTGCGTTTTACTGCAATCCTCCAAACCATCCGGTAAGGAATCGACGCCATCAAAGTCCGAGCCCAAGGCAACACAATTCACTCCGCCAACCTTAACCAAATGATCCACATGATCAAGAACGTGGTAAATCGAGGCTTGCTTTTCGCCCGTTAAAAAATCAGGATAAAAGTTTACTCCTATTACACCGCCACCATCTGCCAGAGTCTTTATTTGCTCGTCAGTTAGATTACGTTTGTGATCACGCAGTGCCCTAGAATTTGAGTGTGAAGCAATCACAGGTTTAGAACTTAATTGCAGAACATCCCAAAAACCCACATCGTTAAGGTGAGAAACATCAATTAGCATACCTAGTCGGTTCATTTCATGAACCACTTCTCTTCCGAAAAGACTTAGACCGCCGGCTTCTTCCCCTTCTAATTGACCGCTTCCTAAAAGATTACGATAGTTCCATGTTAAAGTTAGTAACCGAACACCTAAACGATAAAAGAGCCGCAGATTGGCTAGACTCCCTTCAAGTGCCTCACCGCCTTCTATTGCAAGAAGACACGACACAAGACCCTTTTCTTTTGCCCTTTCAATATCGAGGCCGTTGCCTGCAAATGTGAGAATTTCCTGATTTTGCTCGATCATTCTCCAAAATAGATCGATTTTTCCCATGGTACTATGTAACGCCAAACCATGATAAAACTTCGGTTCAACGAAGGCAGCGAAAAACTGTGCCCCAATACTGCCTTGACGTATTTTATCTAAATTAACATGACCCTTTTCATCATCTAAATTTTGCCCGGAAAGATATAGACGTGACAAGGTATCCGCATGTCCATCAAAAATAAACACAGATTAGCCTCCTTAAAGTTTTTTATATTAAAAAACCTGCCCTAAGGGCAGGCTCTTTTTTTAAATCTTAACGCGGTTCAATAATCAATTTAATGGCTGTTCGTTCTTCGTCATCAATCATTACATCGGTAAACGCAGGGATACAAACCAAATCCACTCCGCTAGGGGCCACAAAACCTCGTGCGATGGCCACTGCCTTCACTGCNTGATTTAACGCCCCAGCACCAATAGCCTGAATTTCGGTACGCCCATCTTCACGAATTTTCCCCGCCAATGCACCTGCAACCTTGTTTGGTATAGAATTTGCCGATACTTTCAATACTTCCATGCTAATTGTGACCTCCTTTAGTACACTATGCTTCAATGAGTGGTAGCATTTAGTAATATATTAGATATATATTTAGCAATTCCTCTTTTTATGTACATTTATTGGTAAAATAAACGTGAAATTCTTTCTGATTTTCCNTTTTCCCCCAATTTAATCACCACTCCATTGAGTGAAGCAGGCCCCTTAGCAAGGGTAAAACGCTGTGGGAGTTGAGTTAAAAATTTATTTATTACCTTTTCCGGTTCTACCCCCAAAACACTATTTATGGGACCACACATGCCTAAATCAGTNATAAAAGCCGTGCCTTGGGGCATAATTTGCTCATCTGCCGTTGGCACATGCGTATGCGTACCAACCACCGCGCTCACTCTACCATCCAAGTAATGGACCAGGGCAATTTTCTCCGATGTNGCTTCCCCATGAAAATCAACTAATACGTGCGTTACATTATGAGGCAATTTAGCCAATACATTATCTGCTGTCCTAAAAGGACAGTCGTAGTCTTGCATGAATACACGCCCAATTAAATTTAAAACCGCGATTGCACCAAAGCCGATCTCATGAATGTAAACTGATTGACCGGGTACAGATGATGGATAGTTAGCCGGTCTTAAAATTCTTGGCTCATTATCGATATAAGTATACATTTCTTTTTGATCCCAAATGTGATTTCCGCTTGTTAGTACATCGATGCCAAGCTCGAAAAGTTCATGTGCGATTTTTCCNGTTAACCCGAATCCCCCTGCAGCGTTTTCGCCATTAGCAACTATTAAAACAGGTTCATATTTGTCTTTTAACTCAGGGAGAAATTGTGCAACTACATTGCGTCCGGGTCTACCTACGATATCGCCTAACATTACAACATTCAAGATTTTGTCACCTCTTTAAAGGGAATACTAAAAACCAAAACTCTGCCATTTTCTCTATATCCTGTTAGCCGTTCTAAGCCCCGCCAAGACGCGGAACTTAACAAAGATTCAATCAACATATTTTGTTCCCACTCATCTTCATCAACCATGTCCGGTCCTTCTCGGACTAAGCTTTCTTCAAAAGAATCGTTAATTAATTCTGTGATTAAATTCAATTCCGATAGAGACAGGCTTGCAAGATCCCTTGTTACTTCTAAAGCCACTAATTCGTCTTTAATAATCCTCTTTACAGAGGCAACCAATACCTGCTCCTGCCTAAAACTATGGAAAAGAGATAGATGGCTTTCGAAGTTTTGAACAAACGAAGAAAAGTCGACTCGGGAACCTTTAATTAAAAAAACTATGCGCAATGCTTTTTCTGCCGGCTCGTAATGCACAGTTCCAATCTGAGGAAAGCGAACCAATATGGAGATTAAAAGGTCAATTTGATTTCCTTCAAGTTCCACCAAAATCCCCTCCCATTAAGTATTTGAGAAAACAAGCCAGGCAATTGCCTGGCTCACTTAGCTTACTTGGCGTACTCTACAGCTCGAGTTTCACGAATAACGGTCACCTTAATCTGCCCGGGATATTCAAGTTCAGCTTCAATTCGTTTCACGATATCTCGGCTTAACTGCACCGCAGTTGCATCAGTGATGCGTTCGGGCTTGACCATAATACGTACTTCCCTACCCGCTTGGATAGCGTAAGATTTTTCTACCCCTTCAAAGGATGATGAAATTTCCTCCAGCTTTTGTAGACGTTTGATATAGCTTTCTAAGGTTTCGCGACGTGCACCGGGTCTCGCAGCCGAAATGGAATCTGCCGCCATAACCAGAACAGCTTCCACACTTTCCGCTTCNTAGTCACCATGGTGACACGCAACCGCATGTATCACATCTTTATTTTCTTTGTATTTCCTCAAAAGATCAATACCGATTTCGATGTGGGTACCCTCAATCTCATGGTCAACCGCTTTACCAATATCATGTAGTAAACCCGCACGGCGAGCAAGTCTTGAATCGACCCCCAATTCCGCGGCCATAATGGCGGCCAAGTGGGCTACTTCAACAGAGTGTTTTAGTACATTTTGACCATAGCTAGTTCGAAAACGCAGTCTTCCCAATAATTTAACAATCTCCGGATGCAACCCATGTACATCGGTATCAAGGGTTGCTTGCTCCCCTGCATCGCGTATAACGGCATCGACTTCGGCACGCGCCTTCTCCACCATTTCTTCGATACGAGCGGGGTGTATACGACCATCACTAATTAATCGTTCCAGAGCAATCCGGGCAATTTCCCTTCGAACCGGATCAAAACCGGAAAGAATGACCGCTTCAGGTGTATCATCAATTATTAAATCAATACCTGTTAGGGTTTCTAATGCTCTTATATTGCGACCTTCTCTTCCGATAATTCGGCCCTTCATGTCATCATTTGGTAGCGATACTACAGAAACAGTTGATTCGGCAACGTGATCGGCCGCCGTTCTTTGAATTGCGAGTGAAATAATATCGCGGGCTTTTTTGTCAGCTTCATCCCGTGCTTGGGTTTCCAATTCACGAATCATTATTGCAGTTTCGTGTTTGATTTCATCTTCCACGGTCTTGAGAATTAGTTCACGGGCTTCTTCTGTCGTTAGATCAGACAATCGTTCCAACTCTTCGCGTTTCTTACTAAGAAGATCCTCAACTTCCCGTTGTAGTTTTTCAACATCCTTGGTTTTTCGCTGTAAGCTTTCTTCCTTGCGCTCTAAATTCTCGTTTCTTCTGTCAACTGTCTCTTCTTTCTGAGTTACACGACGTTCAAACTGGTTTAACTCTTGGCGACGTTCCCTAGCTTCTTTTTCCATTTCGGCGCGGGATTTATGAATTTCCTCCCTTGCCTCCACCAAGGCTTCCCTCTTTTTTGATTCAGCTTCCCGCTCACCATCTTGAATTATGCGTTCGGCTTCTGCTTCGGCCGATTCAATCGTGGCTTCAGCCAGTTTTTTTCGAACAATATATCCTGTAACCAGAGCAATTATTGCTACTGATCCATATTTTAATAAAATAAGCAAAAATTCGATACTGTTCACCTCCTCCTTTCATGAACATTATTAGAAAATAAAGCCGAGCCGAAACTCAGCTTTTTTTCGTAGTGATCATTTTTTAATGTTTCCGATTTTTCGTTTTCGAATAACTTACGTTGTTTTAACAGCAACAACTTGTCTTAATTGTATTCGTTTTCGGGATCTCTGTCAAGCAATTCACCAACTACGCGTCGAGCCACAAAACCGGGAAATCCCCTCCGTTGCAAAAGCCCGTAGAGTCTCCGTGTTCTGGCTAAAGCTTCTACTTTTTCCAATCTACCCAAGCGTTGTTGGGCAAGGGTAAAAGCCAGCTTATATTCGATTTCGGGAGGATTTAGAACTTGTTCAATATATGTCTCTTTAATTCCCTTTCTATTTAATTCCATACGCAGCAAATAATTGCCGCTAGGTCTTTGTCGGTTACGATATTCAACATGATTACCGGCATAACGTAAATCGTTTAGATAACCTAACTTTTCAAGATAGATGAGGGCCTCTTCAACATCGGATTCTTCGAAGTTACGTTCTAAACGTTCTTTTAATTCTTGCTTACTGCGATCTTTAACAGTTAATAATCTTAAAGCCGCAGCTTTAGCCTTATTCTTTTTCGGTTCCACCGTCATCTTCTTCTCCTTCAGACTTTAACAATCCCGTTGCGATACGAACCTTCTGCTCCAATTCTACAGTAAGTTCGGGATTCTCTTTAAGATAGTCTTTGGAATTTTCTCGTCCTTGCCCCAAGCGCACATCACCATATGAATACCATGCACCGCTTTTATTAACAATATCGAGTTCTGTTGCCATATCGAGGATATCCCCGTGACGTGAAATTCCTTCACCATACATTATGTCAAATAATGCCTCTTTAAATGGAGGTGCGACTTTGTTTTTTAAGACCCTAACCCTCGTGCGATTCCCAATCATGTCAGTACCCTGTTTTAATGTTTCAATTCTGCGAATGTCCAGGCGAACTGAGGCATAGAACTTTAGGGCCCTACCGCCCGGTGTTACCTCGGGATTCCCGAACATAATTCCCACCTTTTCTCTTAGTTGATTCGTGAAAATCACCGTACAATTAGACTTCCCGATGGCTCCGGTGAGTTTGCGCAAAGCTTGAGACATTAATCGTGCTTGTAGCCCAACGTGGGTATCACCCATCTCTCCTTCGATTTCTGCTCGCGGTACCAATGCTGCAACGGAGTCAACAACCACAACATCAACGGCTCCGCTACGGACGAGATGTTCAGCAATTTCTAAAGCCTGTTCACCGTGATCGGGTTGGGAAATAAGTAAATTATCAATATCCACACCGAGATTTCTCGCATAGCCCGGATCTAAAGCATGCTCCGCATCGATCATTGCGGCTATTCCACCGTTTTTTTGCACCTCTGCAATAATATGCAAAGTTAAAGTTGTTTTGCCGGATGATTCAGGACCGTATATCTCAACAATTCTACCTCTAGGTATTCCACCAACACCTAACGCAACGTCCAATGCTAAAGAACCTGTGGGAATCGTACCAATGTTTAACTTAGCACCCCGTTCCCCCAGTTTCATTATGGAACCTTTACCATATTGCTTTTCAATTTGCAGCATAGCCCTATCTAANGCTTTTTCTTTTTCGCTCATTAATCATAGCCCCTCTCTTTGGAAACAAATGTTCGCTCCCAAATCATAGAAAAAGGAGAAATCGGTGATATAGACTCATCGTGAGTCAACTTTTACTGTCACGTTTTCCTCCCGATACACAATTAAACCAACCTTCCAGTATACATCAGCGTATCATTTCTACATCTTCTTGAATATTCCTGCTATGATCAAAAAATGTCCGCTCTAAAGAAAAGCCCATGCCTAAACCTGTCACGTGAACCCCATCAACTGCTCGCAAAACTAAGTTTCTCTCTCGATCAAATTGAAAATATAATAAAGAAAGACTATAGGGTAAAGGCTCCTTGCTTTGAAAACCGCGAATGCCTGCTGCGCCGGTTGTGCCTGCATTGATATAAACCGTACCATCTATTTCTTCTAAGCCCCAGATATGAGAATGNCCATACACCACAACGGGAAATAAACCGGGNGGGATATTTTTAGCTACACGATGATTATGAATCATAAAAATATCAGGTTTAATTTCTACACCTTGCCATTTTACCTTTATTTCCTCGGCAAAGTTTTTTAAGTCGTTTATTGGTGCCGGTTCGGGCAGGGGTTGATTAACAACGAGATCCCCTTCTCCGCTAATAAGTAGCCCGTGCACGTGCTCCATTTGTGCGGAAACTATAATTACATTTGGGATTTCCCCCAACTTTCTTAAAACATGGGGTGAATCATGATTTCCCGAAACAAATAAGTAAGGAATATCCAGCCCCGAGATTCGCTCAGAGATCTCGGCTTCGAGGGCTGTTCCCCAATCGGTTAAATCTCCGGTATCCATAACAAAATCAACGGGAAAACTTTCAATAACTTGTTCTGCAAAACTATATGCTATGGGATTATTATGAATATCGGAAACATGCAAGACTATAACATCGGCATCTACCAATCCTACGGGTCCGAGATTTTCAACTTGCTGCAAAACAGTATATAAGTTAGTGGCTAATACCTGAACCCTTGTGCCCAGCTCTTCAATTTGNNCTAAACTTTGCCAAACAAGATCTAAAACCCATGGAGCAACCTCAATCATTCCCTCATATTCCACCCGTTCAAAGCCGGTAATATCGTAACCTATAAAGATGCTCGTTGCGATAAGCAAAACGGTTAAAGCACCTATTACTGCAGCTCGCATCAAACGTTTACCATCGCGCACCCCTAAAAAAAGTAAGGCAAACACAGAACCGGATAAGCCAATACCCATAAGTTTAAGTATATAAAATACCATGATTTTCTTTGCGCTCAGCTTGATCTCATTTAAAACAAGTTCTATACCCTCCGGACTTGTGAACACTATGCTTTTCAAAAGGGAAAGTTCAACGCTACGTAACTCAATCCCTAAAATAAAAGGCATCAAGTGGGTTTTTGCGCTGATCCTTCCGATTGGTGGTAGAATAATTACAGTTTGACCCGGATAGCCAAGTTCAATTTTTAAATTGACAGTAAAAGGGAAAGCATAATAGTTGGTGGATGAAAACAGGACTATGAATAAAAATATTCCCAGAAAAACAAAGAGAATCGGTAAATATTTCATCCGATTCTTCTCTAATTGCTCCATCCGATACACCCTTCCCCNCTTAAACTTTAGAATGTGACTTGAGAGTATCCCATAACAGGTGAAGTGCGGCCAATGTGCTACGTTGCTTTACCTGCTCTCTAGTTCCCTTCCAGAGATACTTCTGCACAATAGTATCACCTGCATGNGCCAAACTGATGTACACTAAACCGACGGGTTTGTCTTCGCTTCCACCCCCCGGCCCGGCTATACCCGTAACCGCCAGCCCAAAATCGGTATTTGTTTTTTTTCTTACTCCTTCTGCCATTTCCATGGCAACCTGTGAACTGACTGCTCCAAAATCATCTAAAGTTTCTTTTTTTACCCCCAAATCCTCTTGTTTAGCTAAATTACTATAAACAACGTAGCCCCTTTGAAAAAACAAAGAGCTCCCCGGTACATTTGTTAAAGTGTGTCCTATTAAACCCCCTGTGCAAGATTCGGCTAAGGCAAGTGTAAATCTATTTTTAATCAATTTTGCAGCCACGACTTCTTCCAACGATTGATCATCGTAGCCATAAAAATTATTTATAGCCCTTTTTATAATCTCTTCTTCTAAAGGCCGAATCAACCGAAAACCTTCCTGTATAGAATCGGCCTGTGCACCTAGGCGTACTCGCACTTTCCCCGTGGAAGAATAGAGGGCTACAGTAGGGTTGGTCTGNTGATCAATTATATCTGACAACAAATCTGCAAGATTAGACTCCCCCACGCCTACAAAATTAAGGTTCCGGATTGCCAGCGGACGAGTTGAGCCATTGAGCGAGATCAATGGACGAATCGTTTCATTAAACATTGCCTGTAATTCTTTAGACACGCCCGGTAATGCCACGACTATTTTACCATGCACCTCTAACCAAAAGCCGGGAGCAGTTCCCACAGGATTGGGAACAATATTACTACCTTTAGGGAAAAGTGCCTGTTTTCTATTTTGAATCGGCATGCTATTTCCATCACCATATCGGGTAGTATACCAATTCTCCAAATTTAATAAAACGGAACTTTCTTCAACCAATCCCCTCTCAGTGGCTAAACTGACAACCTCACGGGTTATGTCATCTTCGGTGGGTCCTAGCCCTCCACTAATGATTATTAGATCTGCGTTGTTAATAGCCCTTTTTAATACCTCTTGCGCGCGCTCCAAATTATCCCCCACTGTTGATTTGAAGTATAAATTGACACCGCAATTCGC
>JGI24708J26588_10003247_pt1 | contig 11871 bp, 9 predicted proteins | sample BioPla1DNA2_FD_26588 | JGI IMG/M metagenome (IMG submission 26588) | reverse complement strand
ATGGCCTTTATAAAACCATTATAAATAGGGCGTTAATAGATTCAACCAAATCAAGAAAAATTAGCAGTTTCTTGATTTATAAAAACGATTATACGAGGAGTAATATTTTGTTTAAATTATTAAGAGGCGTAAAGATTGCTTTAGCCGCCTTGGTTTCAATTATTCTTGCTGATTTTTTGGGTTTGGAATATGCTACCGCAGCTGGAATTGTTGCGATTTTAACTATTCCAGAAACTTATCAAAGGACAATCAACTCAGTTATAGATAGGTTTAAGGCTTTCGCATTAGGTTTTTTAATAGCCATTCCAATTTTTTATTTTTTAGGATATTCAGTCTGGACGTTTTTCTTTTACTTAATTATATACGCTCCTTTGGCTATTCATTTTAGTTTGGAAGTAGGACTTGGCCCCGTTACAGTATTGGTAACTCATCTGTTATCATTACAATCGATTGCTCCTTCACTTATTTTAAATGAGTTCTTACTTTTGACAATCGGACATTTCGTTGCCTTACTATTTAATTTCTTTATGCCTTCTCAAAGGGGGAAATTGATTGAAACAATGAAAAAGTCGGATGCAAAACTTGAAGAATTTTTGCGTTATTTAATGAACTATCTAAATGCAACCGATTTTTCTTTAAATAATGTATTGAGAGAACGTATTGGCAGCAAAGAAAGCCTTTCAGAATTAGAAGAAATCCTAAATGAAGGAAGAGAAATTGCTATTCAAGAAATTGAGAATAAGGGTTTAAAAAACAATCAATATTATGTTAGTTTTTTCAATATGCGCAAAAGTCAACTTAGAATTCTTGAGCAAATAAGCTATCTAGTTTTGACTGTCCAGATATCCTCATCACAAAACAAAAATACTGCCGGAATTATAGAAGAAATTATCCAAAGAATTGATATTAAAGAATCTAGTGAAGATGTATATTTGGATGTTCAAGAATTGCAAGCCTATTATAGAACAAGTGAACTTCCAGCTAGCAGACCAGAATTTGAGAATCGAGCTACTAACTACGCGATCATAAATTACCTAATTCAATTCATCAATGTCAGAACAGAATTTAGACTAGAATATGAAATTCCGAAAAAACGTTCTAAGAATAATTCTAAAGGCTGAATTTATTTTTAGTATTTAAAAGTATGTGATAGAAAGAAAATAAGCAAATTTTAGTTTGGTATAATAGAAAAAAGATCAGCATTAAATAATAGAAAGGTATAGATATGAGTATTGAGCAGGAAGTTATTAATCTACTAGAAAAACTAATTTCTTACGATACTACCAATCCTCCTGGAAATGAGCGACAATTAGGTTTATTTCTTAAAGAATATTTAACCTCAGCCAATTTTGAATGCGAATACTATGGTTTAAACGAAAATAGAGGGAGTTTAATCGCACGTAAAACATTTTCTGAAACTGGTCCAAAACTTGTTTTTAATGGGCATTTAGATGTAGTTCCAGCTATCGCTGACGAATGGAGTTCTGATCCATTTAATGCTGTGATCAAAAATGGGCTCATCTATGGTAGAGGTACAGCCGATATGAAAGCTGGAGTTGCGGCAATGATTGTAGCAGCTCTAAAAGCTATAGCTCTTAAAGATTTATCAGGGAAATTAGAATTGCATTTTGTCGCTGATGAAGAAAAACAAAATTTAGGTACCAAGTCATTACAACCATATTGGCAAGATGCTGATTATGTAGTAATTGGCGAGCCAACCGAATTAAAAATAAATACTTCCCATCGTGGCACCAGTAGATTTAATTTATATTTTTTAGGCGAAACAAGTCACTCAAGTGCACCGGATCAAGGTGATAACGCAATTACCAAAGCTGCAATGGCAGTTGAGGTTATTAATCAAATCAATGCTAGCTTTAATACAGATGACCATCCAATCTTACCACAGCGGACAATTGCTCCCACACAAATTCGTGGTGGTAAAAGTGAAAACACAATCCCTGATCGTTGTATATTAACAATCGACCGACGACTCTTTCCTGGTGAAACCAAAGCTTCAATTGAAGATGAAATCTGTTCAAATTTAGCTAAAGCTGATTTAATTGAAAGTAGAGACTTTGTTTACGACAATTATTTCTTCCTTGCTGCTGGAGAAACAGACCCAGATACTCCGATTGTTAAATTTGCAAGCAATGCATATCAAGAAACTTTTGGAAAAGAAGCGGAAGTTACATATTTTTCAGCTTCGTGTGAAGAATCCTTATTTACAGATCAAAATATCCAGACAATTATTTTTGGACCAGGATCATTAAAAGAAGCTCATAAAGTAGATGAATTTATTCGAATTTCTGAGTTTGAACCTGCAGTAAATTTTTATTTTAATTTTATTAAGCAAGTATTGGGAACACAGTAAAAAAATAAAATAGGATCACTTATTTTACTTACCATATAACGGAAAATTATAACACAATTTCAAAAATAACCTGATCAATAATTCACGGGACAATTCGGGTATCTCGACTTTAGGAATAAACACTTTAATATAAAAATCCTTTGTTGGCGGTTTTGACCAGCAAAGGATTTACATGTTTAAAGTTATAATTGAATTAGCAGTCTACACCACCATCAACCCGTAAGAGTTGACCTGTAACAAAGGCAGAATCATCAGTAGCAAAGAACAAAGCAACTGTTCCTATGTCTTTTCCTCGACCGATACGTTTCAATGGACTCATTTCTTTCATAGGTTCCATAGCTTCTTCACCACCAGCATCATCTAACATTTCTGTAGCGATAGCGCCTGGTAAAATTGCATTGACTCTAATTTCTGGTCCTAGTTCACGTGCCATTGCTTTGGTTAAGCCATTGACTGCATGTTTGGAAGAGCAGTATGCACCAGGACCCCAACGGGCAGATGTTCCTGCAACTGAGCCAATATTGATGATTGAACCCTTACCAGCTTCTCTCATATATGGAACTACAGCTTTAGTCATTAATAAATATGCATCAACATTTATTTTGAAAATCCTGTCCCATTCTTCCATGGATACTTTATCTACTGGTTCATAGCTAACCATACCAGCATTATTCATTAAGATATCAACTGTACCAAAACGATCTATGGTTTGCTTTACTACGTTTTCGATATCGTCTGGATTTAACATATCTGCAACAACGTAAAGCGCCTCACCACCTTTTTCTTCAATATTTTCCACAACTTCTTTTAAACGTTCTTCACGACGTCCAAGAACTACAACTTTTGCACCTTCATCTGCAAACAAATAGGCTGTATCTCTGCCCATACCGGATGTTGATCCAGTTACAATTGCTACTTTACCGTCTAAACGACCCATAAAATCCTCCTAATAATTTAATTACTTTTTCTATAAAACGCATTAATAAATGCTATAGTTTATCATAGCAAATTCCGCCTGGATTTACATACATTATTCTATTTTTTCTTATGACATATTCAGAACATAATAACCACATATACTTTAGGCAGAACAAATAGATAGGAGAATTTAAATGAAAAAAATAACAAAAATTTTGATAGCAGGACTTTTAAGTTTTGTAATGTTTGTTAGTATACCTGTAGATGCTAAAGGATATCGTAGCAATAAAATTGAGGGCAAAGGTAGAAACAAAGCAGAAGTATGTGTTAATCAGCAACAAGAAGTTAGAAAAAATGAACAGCAAAGACTAAAGACAAAGGATTATTGTGCATACGGAAAACGTGATGCGAGGCCAAGACTAAGACAGCAAGATTGTGTGTTTTCAAGTAGTGTAGTTGAATAGTTAAGAGTTTTATATTATGAAAGAAGATAGATGAGTAAAATCCTGATAGTAGATGATAATGAACAAATTACTCGCGTCTTAAGTAGCTATGCAGAGCATGAGGGATATGATGTAGATGTAGCACTGGACGGTGCCCGTGCTTGGAAAATGTTTCAAGTAAATAATTATGATCTAGTGCTACTTGATATTATGTTGCCACACATTACTAATGCAGAGGAAAACTTAATTAAGCGGACGGAGAATGTAGCAGCTGCTTTAGAGAAAAATTTAGATTTTTTAAGTAGTACTGAATGGCAAAATCCTGGCGTTCCAAATGAGAATCGGCAAGTCAAAGGCAAAAGAGACACTAATGAGAGAAATTTTCCAGAACAAAGAGGTTTTGNTGTAAGAAGGCAAGCTGTAGAGTTGATTAACAGTTTAATAAGTGAAGAGGCTTGGCTTTTTGACCGCAATGCAAGCTCATTAATAACTGGAAGGGATGATTTTTCTGAAGAAATTGATGATCTACCTTCTGATGTTACTAGTATAGTTGCAGCTGTTTTTCAAGGGCAACATTTAGTCACAGATGTTTTTAGTGATAGTATTGGCAGTGCCACCATCACCGCTGCAGCACCTATTTATGATGATACAGGTGAAGTTTTTGCAGTGCTGTTAATGCACGAAAATAAAGCACTTTTCGATGAGCTTTTTAATGAGTATATTTTTCATTTTGCCATTATTTTATTTCTAACTTTTATTGCTGTCAGCTTTTTTGCAGTTTTTTTAGCTAAAAGTTTAGCAAAACCAATTCAAGAGATTAGTTTGCAGGCTCAAAAAATCAGTGAAGGTGATTATAAATCAAGACTAGATATCAAGAGTGAGCCTGAGTTAAATAATTTAGCAGAAAATATGAATTTTTTATCAGAAAGGCTAGCTCAAAATCAATTAGAACTAGAACAAGAAAACGAAATACGTCAAAATATTTTAGCTACACTTTCACATGAATTAAGAACACCAATAACTGTATTTAAAACCTCAATCGAAGCTTTGCAAGATGGTGTAGTCAGTGAAACTGAGGAAATTGCAGAGTACTATGAAACCCTTGCCAAAGAAGTAGAGCTCATGGAAAACAACATTGATCAGCTTGAGGATTTGTATAGCTTAGAAAGCAAAGCAAAACAAGCAGAAAAGACAGTAATCAATATAATACGGCCCCTTTCTGCTGCCATCAAAAGCCAAAAATATTTTGCTGAAGAAAAACTAATAACTGTTGACTTTCAAGTCGAAGATGAAGAAATTATTTTGGCAGGAATTGAAATACGTCTACAGCAGCTTTTTACAATATTATTAAATAATGCAATTAAATATTCTGATTCTCCTGGTGTAGTAAGTGTCAAAGAAAAATCCACAGATCAAGGCTATATTATTAGTTTTCATAATTATGGACAAGTTATTAAAGAAAAAGATCTGGATAAAATTTTCGTACAATTTTATCGGACTGAGGAATCAATTACCAGCGGTATATCTGGTAATGGCATAGGCTTAGCACTAGCAAAGCAAATTGCCGATTTTCATAAAATCAAAATAATTGTAGACAGTGATCCTAAACAAGGAGTATATTTTACTTTATTTATCTCAGATGAACATGTAATAAATTAGTAATTAAAGAAATACCAAAATAGTTTCGCTATAAAGATAATGATTATCAATAACAATATTGACACAAAAAGTTTATACAATATTGATTTGTCCCAAAAGATAAACCTAAGTATACTAAATATAAAACCAAATAGGAATCTGATGTATTATGCCAAATACAAATTATCAAGATCATCCAGATCAACCTAGGTACTGTGGATCATGTGGATCAATGATGGAACCTGGGATAAATTTCTGTGGTCAATGCGGTGAACCGGTAAATATATATGCAGCTGAACAAGAAGCACAAAATCATGCAACTACGGATTTTGTAAGTGATTCGGTAAATGCATATCCTAATGAAACTGTTTTTTATCCTCAACCGCAGTCAGAGCCAAAAGGTAGTAAAAAATTAATTTTTCTGATTGTTTTTTTAGGTATAGTTTTTGCGTTATTAGTTGTCTATTTAGGTTATCGATTTATGGATAGGAATGGATTTTTAAACCGAGCTGATAAAGTGACTGAAACGATACAAGCTGATCATATTGAAATGAGAAACACTGAAGAATTTAAAGCAGTAATAAAAGAAAGTGAAAGTGAATTAGAGACAACGGAAGAAAATTTTGAAACAACAGAAGAGAGATCAGATAATACGAGCGAAACAAACTATGAATCAGAAAGTGCAGATGACAATCTAGCTCCGGAAGAAAAAGAAAAGACAGAGGTTTTGGAATCAGAAACAGAATTGATTACCGAGGAGAGCGTTCCAGTTGTCGTCGAAAGTATTAAACATGAATATATTAGAAATGTTGATGCATCTTCTTATTTAGATGAAAGTGCACAATTAGATATTATTCACTACCCTATACGTGCAATAGATGGTAATTTAGATACTGGCTGGGTTGAAGGCGTTCCAGGTCAAGGTTATGGAGAATCTATTACTATCAATTTTATTGGTGAATATCGGGTGACAGGTATGAAGATACATGCTGGTTACCAGACAAATAATGATTTATATTACAAAAATTCTAGACCAAAAGAAATAAAGATCATATTTTCAGATGGATCAAGTGAAAACTTTACATTAGATGATATTTTTGGCGCTCAGGATATTGTGTTTGCAAATCCTGTTGTGACAAATCATCTTACCTTGGAAATTGTTTCTGTATATCCAGGTAGTAAGTTTAAAGATACAGCTATTATGGAAATCTCTTTGTACTAAATAGTAGATTAGAATGAAATCAATTTAAACTAAAAGATTTTTAAAAAATCGAATATATCTGTATCATAGATTAGAATAACTAGAAAATATCAACGGAAGTGGAGATTACATTTTTGAAACAGGAAAAATCTAAGGTTATTAAAAAGTTTGACAAGATCAATCCCTCTCAATTGTTACTAGCCATTGTTATTTTTTATTGGATGAGTCTTTATACATACCCTTCCTTACTAACTCCTTATCTTAGTGAAATAGGAGCCACATTAACTCAAGCAGGTCTGATCGTTGGATCATATGGCTTTACTCAAATGATTTTACGTTTTCCTCTTGGTGTGTATGCAGATCATATAGGTAAAAAGAAAATTTTTATTGTTTTAGGAATGATAACATCCTTAATTAGTTCATTAGGTTTTATTTTTACGCAGAATGTGTGGTTGATCTTGATACTAAGAAGTCTTGCAGGTGTTTCAGCTTCCTTTTGGGTGCAAATCACCTCACTTTATATCAACTATAGTACGGATAGTACTAAAGCAGTTAGCCAACTTAATTTTACAAATAATTTGGGACTAATAATTGGTATTTTTCTTGGTGGACAAGTTATCTCACGATTTGGGTACAAATATGGATTTGTCCTAGGAGCCATTTTAGCAGTAATAGGTCTAGTCTTAAGTTTATTGTTACCCGCTGAAGAACCAGCACAAACAAATAAGATCAAGATTTCGGAGAATAATCAGAATAAACGAAGATTTAATTTTATCGATAAGGGATTAATCTGGGGTTCAATTTTCGCAGCTTTTTCTCAATATCTCACATTTTCAACAAGTCAAGGATTTATAGCTCAACATGCTGATATGCTTGGCGCTTCAGCAGCAGAAATAAGTCTTATGAGTACGATTAACACAATAGCACGTATCATAGTGATTGTTCTGGTGTATCAAGTCTTGTTACGTTTCTTTACTATTAAACATATCCTAGTCGGGAGTATGCTTTTGTATGCCTTATTCATTTTCTTTGTCCCATTTATTAGTAATTATTATTGGCTTTATTTAATAATGTTTTTGATGGGAATGTCTTCAGGCACTCAAATGACCTATTTTATGGATGTTGCGACACGTCATATTGAGTCTCATTATAAATCTTCTGCAATGGGATTTTATCAAGCTGTGTACGGTATTGGTATGGTAGTAGGACCAGCAATAACAGGTTTTGTAGCAGACATTTCCAGCATTTCCTTAGCGTTCATTTCTGTTGGAATTGTTGGTTTGATTTCAACAGTGTTAATGATTGTTCAGCTTCCGAATGAATAATTTTAATAAATATTATTTGTAAAATTCAAAAGCTAAAGTTCATGTAAAATAAATAATAAACTAACTGATATTTTATAGGATTTTTACCTCAGGTCATTTTATAACTATAAGTCATCAATTATATCTAGTAGGCTATCATAGACTAGATCCGGCTTGATGTCCGAAGCTGCTAGCATGTCTAGGTCTGTTTCACCAGAGAGAACAAGGATTCCCAAGAGACCGTTTTGGATTGCAGCTTCTACATCTGTATAAAGGCGGTCTCCTACCATGGCAACTTCCTCTCTCTTGGCTCCCAAAACTTCGAGGCCATCATTTATTATTTCGGCATTAGGTTTGCCGATAATTTTATCAGGTAATCTGCCTGTACTGGCCTTGATATAGGCAATCGTTGCTCCAATGTCAGGGGCAAAACCGTAAGACATGGGGCAATTCAAATCAGGATGAGATGCTATATAAGGAAGCCCCTGCCTAATAAAATAACAAATCCTGTCTAGCTTATGGTAGTCCAGCTCGGTATCGTAAGTGAGGATGACATAATCTGGATCTTCTAGATCGACTAAGAGGTCCTTGGCCAGCATATCTTTGCTAACTATCTGGTTGGCCAGTAAATAGGCTTTTTTGTTTGGATAGTGTTGCTTGGCAAAGCGTAAAGTGGCATCACCACTTGTTATTACATTCAAAAACTCCTCTGGTGCACCCATGTTTTTTAGTTTCTCTAGATAAGCATCTACTGGTTTGGAGGAATTATTGGTCAAAAACAAGGTCTTGATCGATCTTTTTTTGATTTCTTCTAAAAATTCCAAAGATCCTTCTAGGATTTTATTTTCTAGGTAAAAAGTTCCGTCCATGTCGAGCAAGAAGTACTTAATCCGCTTGAGTGCATCAATTTTTTCTTTTGTATTTCTTACTTTTTCCATTTTCATTCTCATTTTCTCCTAAACTTGTCCTAATCCTTAGTTGTCAAAAAGGGACATGCGGAAATTCTATTTCATAGAGTATTCCAAGATCCCACATCAGGGAGCTGGTAACATATTTATTTCTCACCTCTCTAGACGCTAGTAAGGCATCATAGGCATCTTGATCGTTCATACCAATCTCATGAGGGGTCAGGGGTAGTGAGAATTTTTTCATTATTGAAAGTAAATCCTCATAGACAGGTAGTTCTTCCTCGACGATTTGCAGAATATCGTCCCAGCGATTGACAATGATGTTTAAGCGATTTGCATGCTGAGCTGGTGAATTTCTGCCTTCCTTAGTGGCCGTATTAATGATTTCATCTGCTGCTCTATGACCATACACTCTTGTGACCATGTTTTCCCACTTTATTTGGTCAAAGTTTTTGACAAAAGACCTTGCCTTTTTGGGGTCAGGCCTATATTTTTTTAACTTTTGCCAAATTTCCACAGTATAAAGAGTACCAAGAGCGACCTGGATCCCATGCAGGGCTGAGGGTTTACCTCTTTGAAGGTTCATCAATTCCCATACATGTGAAAAATAGTGCTCTAAGCCAGATGCCGGTCTGGAAATACCTGCATAGCCCATAGCAAGACCAGTTTTGTAAAGACCCAAGAAGACTTCCTCAACAGCTTGAAGATCCCCTGTAAGGAGATCATCAGCCAAATCCAAAATTCTTTTGAGTGAGTGCCTAACAAGATCGGCGACATTTTCGCAATAGTATTCACCAGTAACAAGGTGACTGATTCGCCATTCACAGATGGAAGTATATTTTGCCAGCATATCACCTAGACCAGCTCTTAATAAGTCAGGAGGACTAGCTGCCAAGATCCGGGTATCGGCAATAACAACATCTGCACATTCATAATATAGTGATACCTTTAAGTTATTTTGAATCATAGAAGCATTGTTGGAAGCATAGCCGTCCATGGAAGCTGCAGTAGCTAGGGTGACTAGTGGTCTTTCACTAATTGAAGCCAAGACCTTGGCTAGATCATTGATTACTCCAGACCCTACTGCTAAAATTCCATCACAGGATTTATCAAAGGCCATTATAAGGCTACCTACTGCTTGTTCATCTGGTTCTAAATGGAATTCTGGAAATTCAAAAACCTGATAGGGAATTGAATGTTTTTTTAATTCTTTCAATAATAGGGGAAAACTTGCCTGTTTAGTATTTTGATCACATATAATAAAAGCTCTTGTGATAGTCAATTCTTGAAAAACTCTGCCGATGGACTCAAGGGCGTTAGATCCAAGCTCAAGGCCATGGATAGGCATTTTATGAATTTTACCACAAGGACAATCTGTAATTTCTGTTGAAATTAATTCTTGAATTGTCAAATCTTTTAAGGCTTTCATCAAAAATTCCTCTCCCATTCACAATTTAGTTTGCGAGCCAGATTACACTATTTTACCATAAAAATCCAAGCTAAATACCTAGTGTTTTGTATCTGACTTTACATTCCTAAGACTAGCTAGTACGATATTAATAGATTCGGGGGAGTCACAAGTGTGACTGAGAGGATCAATCAGATCGACCCCAGAACCTGATCCAGATGATGCTGGCGGAGGGAGTAGTCTAAATTTAATGTTACCTCCGCTAAAATAAAGGAGGTTTTTTTATGACAAAAATTAGTGTTAGTTTTCAACTCTTACCCCAAACTGAAAGTGATTTACAATATGAGATTGTTGATGATGTTTTGGACTTTTTCAAAGAGACACCCGAGATTACTTATGTTGTAGGTCCTATGGATACAGTGCTTGAAGGTGAAGCAGACATAATTATTCCGTTGATAGAAAAGTCAATCAAGCATGCTCATGAGCGAGGTGTCGAGACTGTTATGTCTTATCTAAAAATAGTATCTTCTGATGCCGACAAGGCTTGCGGATTTCTTGATGGTGTTAGCACAGCAATGGATAATCACAATAAATCTCTGGCAAACCCACCTAATTTTAATGATAATGTTGAGCGCTATAATTATTTAGCTACACCTTATGATAGCTGGTACGATCAGAATAAAGAAATTTTTGAAGCAGAAGTTCAGGCAATACGCAAAGTTCTGCCAGAGAACTGTAAACCTGCTTTAGAAATAGGCGGAGGTAGTGGGCGTTTTGCTGAGGCTTTAGATCTTGATAAGATAGTCGAACCAGCAGAAAAATTAGCTGCTAAAGCGATTAAGCGTAAGGTCGATGTTGTAGATGCTTATGCTGAAGATTTACCTTTTGAAGAAGCGATGTTTTCTACAGTGCTTTTCTTGACTTCGCTTGAATTTGTTAATGACACAGAACAAGCAATAGCAGAAGCATTCAGAGTTTTGAAACCTAATGGTAGTTTAATTATTGCATATCTAAACGCTTCAGAAGAAGTTGCACAGCAAATGAAGACGGATTCAGATGAATCAGTCTATTATGAAGATGCGAATTTTCTAACAAAAGAAAAGATTGGTAAATTGCTGGAAAATCATTCTGCTAAAATAGTTGATATTGCTTCCGTCCAAGTTTCGGATAAGGGTATTCAGCTAAGTTCAGATGACAATGGAATATATACTGTAGTTCGAGCTCAGATTTAGGCGAACTATGCATTTACCTTCACCTGACAGCCATGTCTAGCTGATAATCCTAGCAAAAGAGTAAAATTCTCAGCCCCTGACGTGGTGCAAAACAAAGAAAAAACTAAACTATAAGTAATAAAGCGGTCAACTGATTGCAAAGACCCGGGAGAAAAGAAAGAAGAAATAGGAAATTATTTACAGAAACTAAGAAAAGAAAATAATTTAACTCAAGAACAAGTCGCAGAAAAACTTTATGTTTCTAGTAGATCCATATCAAGATGGGAAAATGCGAGAACGATGCCAGATTTAGACTATCTCATGGACCTAGCTAAACTTTATGGCGTTACAATCGACCAAATACTTTAGGGTCTAGTTTAAAATTTCGGACATAATGCTAAGATACAAAGTATGATAAAACCAGAATCTAGAAAAAGAGGAAAGCATTATGGCAAGAAAAAAGCGNAGA
>JGI24708J26588_10003244_pt1 | contig 11876 bp, 14 predicted proteins | sample BioPla1DNA2_FD_26588 | JGI IMG/M metagenome (IMG submission 26588) | reverse complement strand
TTTTCTTCCACCCACTCAATGATGATATGTCTTACCCTATACCATGTTGTACAACACTTTGGACATTCGTATTTATCGGTACTTAGATTCATGCTAAGTTGTTTTAATTTTTCACCGCAGTTTAAACAATAATAACCGTTCATTCTTCCTCTCCCTCACCCCCCCCTAATACTTCGTCTAGCCAATTTAATAGATTTGTTTCTTGTACTTCAATTTCTGAAACACGCTTTTCGGCGATTTTTATATANTCTGGGTTTAATTCAATACCGATATAATTACGATTATGTTTCAATGCAACTACCGCTGTTGTACCACTTCCCATGAAAGGATCTAAGACTATTCCGCCTTCGGGACATCCTGCTAAAATACAAGGTTCAATTAAATCTTCTGGGAATACTGCAAAATGAGCGCCTTTAAATGGTTTTGTAGTAACAGTCCATACACTTCGTTTGTTACGTTTTCCCGTCCATTTTTTATAACCGGGTGTATTGGAAGCATTACCGGGTCTACCTTGTCCACTTATTTCTTTTTTACCTGTATAAAAAGTGCTTTTATATCTTTTTTCACTTTCGGGTTTAGCATCTTCTTTTATCGCTTCGTTATCAAAATAGTATTTTCGATTTTTTGAAAGTAAGAAAATATACTCATGCGCCTTTGTGCATCTATCTTTCACGCTTTCCGGCATCGGATTTGGTTTATGCCATATAATGTCTTGGCGCAAATACCATCCGTCAGCTTGCAGGGCAAACGCTACTCGCCAAGGTATGCCAGCTAGATCTTTGGGTTTTAAGCCTGGTGGCACAATTACTTTGGGAGAGTCAAAACCTTGCCGTTTTGTCTGATTTCCAATGCCAGTTTTGCCTGTTGGGCCCCGCCCACTACCAACATAAGAATCCCCCAAATTCAGCCACAATGTCCCATCATCCCGCAGTACCCGCTTGACTTCCCGGAATACCTGCACCATCTTCTCCACATATTCTTCGGGCGTTCTTTCAAGCCCGATCTGGCCATCAACGCCATAATCCCTTAACCCCCAGTAAGGCGGCGAAGTAACGCAAGTCTGCACCGTGCCAGTTTCGATTTCGGATAGCTTGTCTAATACATCGCCCTGCAGGAGCTTCCAGGCCATCTATTCACTCACCTCCGCAATAATCTTCATATACCCGGCCACCTCAGTCTCCATAATCGCCCTAAATATCGGATAAGCCTGCGCCGGGACAACTGCGTTACCCAGCGCCTTAAGTTTCGCCACCTCCTCAACCCCCATAAATTTCTCCCTCGCCCCAGTGGGTTCCCACTACCACCTCCACAGGGAAGGGAACATCTGTATCGAATGGTGGTGTCTCCATTGTACGCTTAACTATTCGTGCTATCTGTGGAACAAGTGGTGTAGGACATTCGATGTCTANCTCGTCATGAACCATAATAACTATCTTTACCTCAGGGTAATACCGTTTGAAGATCTCGTGCAGTTTCACTACGTTATGTAAGGTTAGGTCAGACGACGCCGATTGTATTGGAGTATTCACTGCTTCTCTTAGCAGCTCCGCGAGGTTGTCATTCGTGATAAAGGGGAATCTTCTCCTACGACCGAAGATAGTTTCTACATAACCTTGCCCTCTAACCTGAGATTCCGTACGTTTAATCCATCTAGACACCCCCGGCATAAGCCCTTCGTAATCATNGATTATCTTAGTAGCCTCCCCGATGTTTAAACCTATCCTCGCAGCTAAACCTTTAGGGGACATCCGATAAAGAATACCAAAACTTACCACCTTCGCTGCCTGCCTCTGGTCTTTTGTTACCGCGTCCAGTGGTACTCCGAACGCTTTAGAGGCCATGTAAGTGTGAAAATCTGAACCTACTTCCTCTAGTTCATGAAACATACTAGCAAGTTGTGTATCGCCAGCACAGTGAGCGGCCATCCTCATTTCAACCTGACTGTAGTCTGCCTGTATTAATTTAAACCCTGGGGGAGCTCCGTAGATTGTACGAACCATACTTTCCCTGGGTGTTTGGTGAATAGCTGGGTTGGTAGTGGACAGTCTGCCTGTCTCTGTTCTATCCAAGTGATACTGTGCTCTTACTCTACCATCCGCATCTATATATTCATCCATACGTTTTAAGTACCTGCTATACATTGTATGTGCTGTTTTATAGTTACTTAAAAGCTGTGGAAACTCTCCTCCGAGCCCTGACTCTATGAGACTACCGATGGTACTAGCGTCCGCTGATCTATCCTTTCTACCGTAGATTCGCGGTTGTGGTAGCTGTAGCGTATCCCAAAGGTATTCTTGAACCTGCTTGGGAGACCTTGGGTTAAAATCCTCTATACCAGTTACTCTTCGCAGCTCCGACTCGTAGTAGTCCGACTCATTACAATAATGCAAAGATACCTCTTGCAGTCTATCGCGGTCGACCCATACCCCATTCTCTTGAATTTCTGCGAAAGCGTTAGCTGCAGGTATAAGCACAGACCGGTACATAGTGTGTAGAGTAGGCTCTTCGTGAAGGCGTTTAAGCAGTACCTTACTTAGACGAAGTGACCAGTCAGCATCCTTACCACAATACTCGTAAACAACTTCCTCAGGTATCTTTTCTAACATCTCATCTTTTGAACAATCATATTCGGCAATCATCTCTGCCTCGTAAGCCGGGGCATCCAATTCATCAATAGTAGTATTCTCCAAACTACGCTTCTGCGGTCTTTCATCTAAAGCGTAGTGCATTAACATAGCGTCGTCTGTAATGTACGAGGGCAACCCGAGTTTCTTATTAAATTTAGAGTCGAACATTGTCACATTGTATCCTGTGAGAGTGTGTTTAGCTAGAGNTTCGCCCAATTCCCGCGAGTATAATCTAGTAAACTTGTCTGGGATGACTGCAGCCGTACCCGTACTCCAACTCAATCCCAAACAAAAGCCAATGTCCCTAGATGGTTTAGTCCCCGTAGTCTCCCAGTCAAAGGAAATCATAGTCTTGGGGGGTAACTGATTTAGTCTACGCAGTAAACTCTCCATTAGTTCTTCTGAAGTAACAGTAACTACTTTTGTAATAGGGTCGCTATACTTTTTTGATATAGTCTTGCCCCTTAAAAACCGCCACACCTTCTCAATATCTTTATAGATAAACGGGAAGAGCGTAGCACCCTTAGGGTAGAGCGTAGCCGCAGGGTGGTAAGTGAGCATGCAAGGAAAGCCTAACTCACTCTCCTCTATTCTCCCCCTGTGGTTGCTTAGAGTTTTACCCGGCAGTATAACCCTACCGGGTATAGCTCCTAACGCCACTAGTATTTTAGGATTTGCGATCCTTATCTCATGCTCTAACCTATCCCAGCAACATTTGATCTCTGCTGCTGAAGGGTCTCTATTCTCAGGCGGTCTACACAAACATAAGTTAGTGTAGTAAACCCGGTCCTCTGGTATGCCTACTTGTTGTACAACAGAACGTATTACTTTTCCAGCCATACCAACAAACGGCCGTCCTTCATTTACCTCATGGTACCCTGGAGCCTCTCCTATGAATACTATCAGGGGATTGTTGCGACACCCTGACCCATAGACCTTTTCCCCATCTAAACTACACTCACCACACCTCAGCAAATCGATCACGTCGTTCATTCTAGTATCCCCCCAAGTAAGGGTAACTCTTCAATCCAATCGCAAAATATCTGCCACTCTTCAAGGCGGTGCCTCCTACGTTGATTGTGCATTGTTTTTAGTTGTAAGTAATTGGTAGTAATACGCGCAGTTAACATAAGTCCCATAGGACAGTTAGCAATAATCCTTTGGAACATTACCTCTCTAGCTGGTTGTGCTATCGGGCTAGCGTTATATGCTTTAACAAGCTGCTTCAGATGTTCTTTTACAGCTCTATCTACATATTTATTACATTGTTTATCTATATCCATCTTCGTAATTCGATGCATTTTGCTTTGACTCGATACTATATCTGCAAAGTGATACCTACCAAACTGCAGCCACCAGTACTGGGGAGCAGTTACGTCTGCTTGGACAACTACCCCCTTNAACGCACAGTCATGGCCACTACCAGACCTGGCTTTACCCAGGGATACCAACCGACTTTCTCCCTTACGTTCTACTACCCGCTCAGTCGTATCGGAAATTTTCATTGGGTAGCCGCTCGCTTCTGCGGTTTCACTCAACCCATAAATACGAACCTTTTCAATTATCATTACTCACTCTCCCCTTATAATATTAACTCCGTTACGTCTGCTACATCCCACAGAGGATGCAGTGGCGTGATAACAAGTTTACCTCCCTGACCCTCTTCAGTAACATTTACTTGACCACCATCGCTTAGTTTCTGAATAATCTTACTAATTGTCTTAGGAGTAACACCCACAGCTTCTGCCAAACTTTGTCTATCAGTACTCCCACCTAAACCAACGTCCTTGAGAACTGCTATAACTCTAGACTCTGCAGGACCACGGACTATCTCTCGCTCAGGCTCTATTACTTTGAAATCGTAGCGTTCATCAATGTCTAAGAACTCCACAGAGATTAAATCTTCGACCATAGCATCTTTTATGTCGCGTTCTATCATGATACCTGTTCCTTTATTATCCATCCTACTTATAAACAAACTATTCTCCGACCATGAGTAAAGAGCCATCGATCCATACAACCTTTCCCTTCCGCTACCTGCCCCTTTACGATAGTGATGAACAATAGCAAATGCACACCCGTAAATATTACGCCAGTGTTTAATTAGATTTAACGGCTCCACCATTTCTCCCGCTTTATACTCATCGATCCCAGCCGCCACCATAAATAGAGGGTCAATGACCACCATCTGTGGTCTGTATCTATCTATTGCTCTTTCTAAAGACTCTATTGTTCTTTCGTCCTTGAACAAAAACCCACCTCCAACAGAGGCGTAAAGTGGCGCACCTGTAAGGTTACTCTCAATTACAAAAGAGTCGTCATTGCTGGCCATAGTACTTAATCGGATACCCTTTTTTTCACACATCACCTGTAATCTATGAGCTAATCTCCACAAAGGGTCCTCTTCTTGAACTAATAGTACTGGTCCAGGTTTCTCTACTTTGTACTTATCTAAAAAGGGAACACCAGATGCTATTGACAAAGCTAAATCCGTAGATAACACTGACTTGTAACTCTTACCCATCCCCGCTATCCATCCCACGTTCTTCTCCATCCACATATCCTTTACCATCCACTCTGGACGTTCAGAGTAAACCATAAGCTCCCCTAAGGTTACCCAAGGTAAGTCTCCAGGCTTATCTCTAAGCGGACCTCGCTCTAAACTAGCTTTAAATATTTCCTGCCACAGATGTTCGTCCGGTCGGTTATCCCGCCGGTATTTGTTCCAAGGGGAGTCCTTTACCACCGCAAAGGCGTACTCTAAAGGCATACCAGCTTCTAACAAAAGCCTCTCTAACTTCCATAAATTCTCTGACCAATCCTGACCTTCATTAGGAGTAGTTCTCATAAGCTCCCACGCGCTCTTAGGTATCTTATGACCGTAACCTACCAGTGCTTCTGCTGGTGTCGGTATCTTTCTCGGCATCTTAGGTGCGTGATGTTCACTTGCGCTAGCGATAGCTTCTTCCAAGTCCACCTGCTTCTTTGGAGCTAAGTCCTCTAGAGTGTACTCCGGACCGTCATCCCACAGAAGCATACCTTGCTGTGGCGGGGCGTACTTAAAGTTCATACTACCCGGTAGTCTTATTACCTTACCTAAATGCCAACCCCCTTTATCTGATTTAGTTTTGTATGTCATGTACTTGGAAGCCTTTTCCAGAATACCGGGGTCAGCGTAGTCTGGTAGTAACCATAATGCTTGGTGTCTACCTTCAGATGTTTGCCAACAGATAGTAGGGGTTGGTTCCAAATCTTCTCTAGGTCCGTCTTTATCCACCCAAATAGCTCTGCCTTCAGAAGCATTAGTTTTAGTCCTGCTCACATTACTTTTAAATAGGTGAGGGCAAAAGTACACGTTAGCCCATCGGTTCAGCTCTTCCGCGTCGTTCACTAAAAGCTCTAACTGATCGGGGTAACTATAAGCTCGATGTTTAAACTTACCACCGCCAGCGTAAGCTAAATAAACCCAACCGGTTGCGGCTCCCCATACTCTTTGTAAAAACGCACCCCAGTCTACCATAATTTAAATGCAGTTGTGGGCCCACTTTCAGACCCACAACTGCTTTTTCTAACCTCCTTTATACAGGGAACTCCGGGAACGCCGACGATTTAGATGGTGACGGTACTGGTCCGGAGGAAGCGTGTTGATTCTCCTGCTGTAGTGCCTCGAACCTGGAGATACTACTACGCTTTTCTCCGGCGGTGTCTTTGTATTCAGTTAATACCGCAATGGCCTTGTACCCAGCTACCGGACGCTCGTCCCCATTCACTGAGATAGCCTTTATGCGGACTCGACCGCGCGTGTCTTTATCTCCGTAGATAAACTCTACTACTAGAGCACCCTTCTCGTCACGATCCCCGTCTCGGATAACCCCAATAGACCTGAGGAATCTAAGAAGGAACCCTAATGTTTGTTCTGTGTCCGTAATAGTATGGAAGTAACGTGTAACTTCACCAGTGTACTTACCTGCTGTAATTTTTACGTCCACGTCAATAATTACATTCTGGTTCTCTTCTTTTTTGCGGAGCCACCAATCATCTGTAGTAACCACTGCGTAGCGATCAGGGGGCAGTATTGTGTACCCCTGATCATCTACATTCGTTAAGTCAAACCTCATATCACTCACTCCTTTTGTTGTTATTTGAGATACTCACTTAGATTAGGTGCTTCTCCTGCTAAAGGAAAAATACCTAGCCTATCTCGCGCCAAGATACCCCGGTATTCTGTAAAGAGCATCCTGCGTTCTGTGGTAGGTTTACCTTCCTCATCCTCACCTACAGGATTTATATACCCTATAGCTGAGAACAATGCTGGGAACGTTTGATTCATGCTTCTCGATCCGAAAAGCGGCCTGATTTGGAACGGTGCCTCTTCCGCATCCTTTACGTGGTCATCTAAACAGGTGAAGATTACGTGAACCTGATTTTCTTCCGGCTCAATCTGTGTCAAATTCACCATCCGTATAAGCATACGTTTGTATGCTCGGAGAATCTTCATCTGCCCTGCAATCGGCATCAAGTCGGGGTCTTTCGCACCCATTGTATTAACCATGTAGTCTCCAGTTTCTTTCAGAAACATATCGTGGATAAAGTTTAAACCATCCACAATAAGAGTCTTGATACCGTGCTCCTTATGCCCCCCGTTCTCAAACCACACTACAGCATCCATAATCTCACTAAGAGAATAGACTACTCTACCGGGTATCTGAAACGGGATCGAGTCGTGACCTTTAGGGTCACAGGCAATGATGAACGGCTTAGGAGCCGTTGCCGCACGGTAGGTTTTACCAGCACCTGATCTACCGTAAATAACCATGTTNATCCGTGACCTCTCACTACGTCCCAACATCTCCAACTCGAAAGGGTTTGTGGTCTCTGTCACTATAATCACCTCCTTTACTGGTCGAGCTCATCTTTCAACATCTGCCAGATGTCCTTATCCCTTTTACGGAACTCCGCATCTAGCAGGTAGTCGACATCATCTCCACGGGTAAGAGCCTCACATATATTGAGAGCTGGACACCCCCAAGTACAGTAACCACCAGCCCACACCTGCGGATTATACCTAGCACTTTTTAAACCATCACGCTTTACTTGACGCATCTCCAAGTAAGCTTGATACAAATGGTGTTGTAGGATAGCTAAATCAGTTGCTCCTCTCACAACAGCGTGTCTCCCGTATATAGGAGAGCGCACTCGGGAACTCGGCTTCTGTCTTCGTGTTAGATTGTAGATCACTCCTCGGAATGGGGGAGCGTTATCCACCACGTGTCTTAACCACTTCTTAACTGCAAGTATCTGCAACCCTATTTGTAGGTCTAGAATTAACCCCTGTGGATCATCTACTCTCGAACTTACTCCTCTAGTTTTGTGCTCCATTATCCAGNAATTCCCTATGTTGTCTTCCATTAGGGCATCTACCTTTGCTGCTATAAATGCCCTAGATTTGTAACCCGATGGAGTAGTTACAGGTAACAGAAATCTCTGCTCGGTCGCAAGTGGTGTAAGGGTTCTATCACTAGGTTGTGCCTCATAGTTAGCCCATTGCGGGTAACCTTCTAAAAGACTTTGCAGTAGTTCTCGGTCCCTATTCATTACCTCCATGAACTCTGGGTTGTAAACCCCATCTCCTAGCTCCATACGGAGGTTGTCTAAGTCTTCGTTAAACCCTGCCTCNAAACCATCGCGCCCCATCTGCGGACGGTCGTTGTCGTCAACTTCTGGAGTATAGTAATACTGCAGGGCCTTATGCCATACAGTACCCAACCGCATCTTTGGTGACGACTTCACTGGAGTTAGATTCAGTCCATTATGGCTGAGGATGTACCACTGTCTAGGACAGTTAAGGAACTGCTGCAGCTCTGTAGCTCTAATTACTGTAGCTGATTCAGGAACTATATCCCCCAGACTATCTCTAAGCAATTGATCACCTCCTTTCTGGTACACCTTATACAAATTACAGGGGCTTGTGGTTCTGAAATAATATAACAGTCATGCTTTCCCTGAATTTGTTGTTAGAGAAGTTTTCTCACTCTCCTTTTATAGTTTTTTAGCCCCTGTAATTTTGTTTTCTTCTTAGCATCATCTGTCTGACTACCTCAACCTGCCCTGTGGTATCTTCGATAATCTTACCCTTACGCCGACACGTTGACCGTATGTCTGCTTCTACTGTACCGGGATGGAATAAACGAATAATTGCAGGGCTTTGAGTGATATTACCTCTATGGATTCTATCTTCTGCTTGATAGTTTACAGCAGGTACCCAATCCATGTCGCAAAAAATGGCGGTAGACGCAGCTTGTAAATTTAATCCTTCACCCATAGACTGTATTGTTCCTACCACAGCCCGCGATCTATCTTCGTTCAATGCTTTCTGAGCTTCTGCTCTCTCCCAACCGGACTGACCACCGACAATTTCAGTGTAAGATATGCCCATATTGTCCAGTAGTTCTTTTACGTATTTCAAAAACTTTCTAAAACAAGTAAAGATAATAAAACTACCCGACAAGTCTTCTATCAAATCTTTAAGTGCGTCTAACTTCGCCGATTCAGATGGTCCCCCAAGTATTTCTGGAGTTAGACATATTTGTCTAAGTCTGATTAATTGTGCTGCTACAGTAGGTGCTCTTAAAACCGTCTCTAAAGTTTCCCCGTCTTCCAGTTCCTTCTCAACAGAGATTAAAAATTCCTCTTCCATTTGGTAGTAGATTTTACGCTGCTTGGGTGTCATAACTAATCTGTAGTCATGATACACCTTGTCCGGTAAGTGCGGCATAGCTTCTTTTTTAGTAACTCTGTACATGAACGTGCCAAGCATAGCATTGAACTTCTCTGGGTCTCGCAGACCGATAATATCCACACCACCAAAGAGACCAGGAACTGACTGTAAGTAAATGTTTACAAAGTTCCAGTAACTAGAGAATCTATCAGAATCACAAACAGACAACAAAGTGTACAAATCTGTGTAACGATTTCGAACCGGGGTTCCGGTAAGCATCCATACGTAAGCTGCCTGTGTAGCTATACTCATAAACGACTGTGTCTGTTGTGCCTTTCGATTGTTCACACGGTGTGCCTCATCTGCTATGAGAACGTCATAGTCGAACGCTTTGAATGTCTTTTGGTGTATCCTGAGTTGTGCGTAGTTGACTATTAGTACACATTCATCTTGCAGTGTTAAAGTCTCAGCGATCTTATCTTCGCGGTCACTAGTATTACCAGATAGTACTACTGCTCCAGTGTTATCAGATACTGGGGTAGACTCAAGTACGTAGATATTTTCTTGACTACTCCACTTGCGTAGATGATCTACCCAACTCCACTTAACCGAGTTAGGACATACTATTAGAACCTTAGCAGCATCAACATAATCTAGTGCCACACAACTAATTGGAGTCTTACCTGTCCCCATTTCGTGACCGAGGATACACCGCCTTGCTGTGGATAGAAACCTGACTGAGGCCATCTGAAATGGAACCAAAGGCATCTCACTAAGCGGGCTGTCATCTGCTGTAGATTCAATAGAAGCCCTCTGTCTTTTGTGCATCTCTTCTGCCCATAAAACAACGCTTCGGTCGATTTCCATATCTGGGAAATAANTCATAAGGCGAGCAGCTACCACAGGGTCCGCTGGACATGAGTAACTTTTATCCGCACGCCTCCAGTTAGCTGTGCCAAATGAAGCCATTCGTACTAGATGCTTATCTTGATAATCGCACTGTACGATAAGCCTTGTGTAACCTCGTTTAGTTTCTATTGACATAGAGCTCATAGATTAAAGTCCAGCGAAGTAAGTCATCAGAATTCTATAGGCATCCCTTGCGTGGTCTCCGTGGACCACAGAGGGCACCTCCTTGATTCGTTTGACTGCTTGCGGGGGCACCTCCTTCACCTCAACACCTCTAAGCTGCCCCGCCACCAACGCCCGATCGTGCGCTCTAATCTGAGTGACCTTCTCTCTGCTAAGATGGCCCGACTGAACTACAGACTCTATCACCATAATTTGTGGTCGGTATGTCACAATAAGTTTTGTAATAAAGCTGTGGTAATCTTCTGTCAGTGGAATCTCGGTTGATGACAGGGCTTTAAGAGAGAATGAGTAATCTCCAACAGGGTATTTTCTATAGGTACAAACTACTAATCCAGTAGTAACACCTGGGTCTACTCCTACGACGTTCATCCTGTTATTCTCCTTTGTAGTCATTGTACTGCCTCTCAATAAACTTCGAGAGGTCCTCGGGGTTTACTCTCCACGAGCCTACAAGTCTCACCCCTCTCAGCTTACCCGCCCGTAACCAGTTCTGTACAGTACATACATGTAATCCCAATTTGTGTGCAATTTCCTTAGGTGAGAGAAAGTTGTATAGATGACTCACAGCGATCCTCCTTTCTTGAAGATAAAACTAGTGGGGGCGGTCGAACAGCACGTCCTCTGAGCACGACCGACGCAGGATTTTTACTAATGAGGACGTTTCGCACTGCCTATTGCAGCCACCCCACTAGTTACAATAATCGTTTAGCTCCTTTAGCGCATGCAGCACAAACCCCTTTACCCCACAGGGTATGTTCTGCTACTGCGCCGCAGAACACACAGTCTACAGGACTATTAGAGATGATAATAGCTCCCTTTGTAGCAGTAATTACTACACGAGAGCTACTTACCGTCCTGACCAGACTCGGACTTAAGCTCACTCGCATAGACTGGGAGATTAACTCCGAGCCCAATAAGACTTTTGGCATCTTTGTCACCTGCCCAAACGAGTAGAGCTTGTATTAGCTGATACAGAGGTATCTTCCTATTATCAGCTAACCCCACCAACTTCTGATGGGTGTCTTTCTCCACTGGTGCAAACATTTTAATCAAGTTTCAGCACCTCCTTCTGACAATAGTCTACCATAAAGAGATACTGATGTCAAATGTTTATTTTTATTTTCAGCTCCACTTTACAGTTAATGTAATCCGTGTAACTTCTTAGTCTGCACAATAGCTAGTGCAGCCAAAACCAGCCCTAGAACTATAGAACCTCCTTGTGCTTTTCGCAAGTCTTTCTCGATTTTGTCGACCAAATATATTCCTATTCTTTTGGCCGACTCAAACATCTCTTCGTCCTCTGCGGCATACTGTGCCACCTCTAGTATGATTACGAAGTCCTCGTCCAAGTCATCACCTCCTTGATAGCAGTATAGACTACCTGTGTTATTTGTTACCTACAGCAGTTTATAACTCGTAACTGAACCATCCAGCGAACT
>JGI24708J26588_10003243_pt1 | contig 11876 bp, 2 predicted proteins | sample BioPla1DNA2_FD_26588 | JGI IMG/M metagenome (IMG submission 26588) | reverse complement strand
CACCCTGTTGTTGCTTGTTGTTATTGTAAAACCAACAGCATAACCAGTAGGCTCTTCCTCTGGGTACAGTTCAAATCTAGCAACCTTAACCTGCATTTTGTCACCCCACAAAATTAAAATTCAAACATTTTGATGTTGAGTCATATACTATCTCAAAATTTCCTGTCTTAAACCCTTGAGTAGACTCAGTTTTTCCTGCAACGTGTAATACTTCATTAGGAGCGGTTGTCCCTATACCTAATCTGGAACTACTATTATTCCAGTGCAAGTTCGTAGGCATAAGCACTGCACTCGTTCCATTTCCAACAAGTACTTTTCCAGAAGTCAACGTTGCTCTCCCCGTGCCTCCACGAGCTACACCTAAAGTACCAGAGGTGATATTGCTTGCGCTGTGGTTATGGGAAGCTGGAGCCGCTCCTATTTCTGCAAGCGTCCATGAAACATTAGCACTTCCATTAACTGACTTCCCAGTTCCTCCAATGGTAAGTGTTCTAGCTGTTCCCCATCTGGCGGTGGTGATGTTGGCTGAACCGTTGAAACTAGTTCCGTTTATGGTGCGGGCTGTTGCAAGGGTATCTGCTTTTCCAGCACTATTGACTTTAACTGCTTTAATAGTAGCTTCATTATAAGTCCATTTAGAGTTAGCAAGGTCATATGCTGANTTTACTGCACTTGCTGTTGCGGCTAAAGAGGTACTTGTGGAACTAGTGGAAGTTGATAATTGAACGATACCTTTCCCGCTTGTGGTGGCAGAAGGTAATCTGTCGACAGATAGAGTTCCTGATGTGATATTACTAGCACTATGAGTATGAGCACTTGGTTCAAATGTAGATGGTTTATCGGTTATTTGTGACCAAGGATGGTTATGTGCACTAGGTGGAAATGTAGATGGTTTATCGGTTATACTTCCCCACGTCGGAATAGGTGTTAGGGCTAGAATTGCTTCTTTTGTTCTTAGCGGGGTCATATATACAGTATTTACTGTTCCTGCTTGTGCTTGCGCTTGAGAAGCAATACCATAGTTGTTTACCGATCCTAAACCTACATCAGAACTACTCAATGTAACTGTACCAGTTTTCCCTGCAACGCTCTTAACAGGAGCATGGTACTCTACTGCATATTTTAGTCTGTCGGCTCTCATAAACCTAGACGACGTTGCTGTACCTGTTTCAATTTCTGCCTGTGACATAGCAGACCAAGAAGAAGTGTGAGCTAAAGCTCTTACTGTACCACCAGAGTCCACATAATATAAGTTATTCGACCTATGCCACAGATCTCCTGCACTATAATTTGTTGGATCTGCTGTTCCTATCCTAGGAATATTCAACATAGCATGAGTAGTACTATTGGCAACTTGAAGTTTTCCTGTTAAAGTTAACCCAGCAAATGTTGGTGAAGCAGTTGTCTTAACGTCTTGATTAATGTAGGTATGACTAGCACCTGTGCTTGAGATATGATCGTAAGCGGCTTTCCCTCTATCTCCACGATAAGCAGTTTTACTATTTTCACCTAGTACAACATAAGCTCCTGTGGAATTAACGCCGATTTCTCCCATCGTACCAGCCGTCAGCTCTGCATTTGTATATGCATCACTACCAAGCTAAACTGGGTACCACTTAGAGTTAAACCATTTCCTGCTGTGTACTTTGTATCGGCAGAGCTTATAGTAACTCCAGTGCCAGATCTTGAGAGTGTTACGTTTGTTCCTGCAATAAGATTGACGTTACCCTTAGTTTCAATATTTACTCCAGTCGATTCACTGTTTACTTTTAAAACCCAGTTTTGATAGTTGTCATAATTATGAGTGTGTGAAGCTGGAGCCGCTCCCACATCGGAGTAGGTCAGTCCATGAGGAGAAAAACCAAATGTTGTGGCTGTTAATGCTTTCAAGAAATGTCCTGGGGTTAAGCCAGAAACAGTATGCGAAGTTAGACTGTGAGGAGAGAGCGTAGTGCTGATAGAAATATTTCCAGAACCATCTACACCAGAAACAGAACCAGTAACTCCACCCGTAAGACTAATTGTTCTTCCTGTAGCCCATTTAGTAGCTGTATTAGCATTGCCTTCCAAAGGTCCAATAAACTTAGTAGCTTTAATATTGCCGTCAACATCTAACTTTTCTGATGCTGTACCACTTGCCCCTAATCGAATATTCCCATCGCCCTGAAGAATCATCCGAACCTGATTGTTTGTTATAAAATTAAGGTTTAGGTTGGAAGCTGTACCAATATTTCTTACAGAGCCAGAAAAAATTATATCATTAGAAGATATTAGAGGTCTTGAGATCGTAACATTTCGGTTAGAACCTGTACCCTCTATGAGCATTATCCCATCTGTAACCTTATTTAAAGAAGAATCGTCAGACTTTAATTCTACACCAGATATAGAATCGGGACGTATATCATCTCTATTAATCCTAGTTCTATCATTCGCCACAACACCTCACCTCCTAACCGTTAACAGTGTAATCTATAACAATAAGATCTTCATCAGTAATAACATGTTTGTTTGTGAATATAACAGTACTATTATTAGTACCTAAAGTATAATCTTTTTCATAAAACATTCTTAAACCGTTTTTGTAAACTTGTATATTCTCGTAACTAGAAGGATAACCTCTACCTGATGGTAGAAAAACCGTCTTTGTGCTAATATTAAAATTAGAACTAGCATACTCAACATACAAAGAATAGTGTGTATGACGTTTATTATGAGCGTCATTCCATTGTGGAACTTTTTCTGTTAAATCCACTACCACATCGCCGGAAGAAAATAGTTTTGCATCTACAGTACCTAAACTTGTAATATTTCCGTTGTTTTCTATTCTCACCGATGCTTTTGGTGTATAAGCTCCTATCGTTGATAAACGAACCCAGCTATCAGGGTCATTTCCTGCATTATCTTTTCTAAAGAATTCGATTGAGTGCGTGTCTAAATTGTGGTATAACCCTACCAAATCCCTTAGCGGATAAATATCATGGTTATTAATAGCTGTTGTTGAGCTTACTTTGATAGCCGCTAAAATAATTGGTTCTCTTTCTGGTGGAACAACAGGTATTTGTCCTGTACTATCTCCAGGTTGAACCAGCACTTCTCCAGGATACCTTGTCTGACCGTTTATTAAAGATTGCTTACCTAACGCATACACGATATTCCAGCGACCAATTTCCATGGTAAAGCCTGAAATATTACCTGTATTACTTAAAGCAAATCTGCCTGCTTTGGTCATAATATAACCTGGGGCTACATGAACCGAAGCAGCTCCACTACCTGATGTTTCGGTAACTTCTCCTCCAGAGATAACCCCTGTGCCTGTGGTGTTTTGCATCGCTATAACAAAAATATCGTTAGGCCGCATTCCGCCAACCATGCCAGCATTAAGGTTTGTTACTTCTGTAGTAGATGTAACTACAAAAGGAGGGTTGCCTTGCGACCTTCTAAATTCCATAAGTCCAGAATTTGAAACTCGAATATTTGTATTACCAAGATACAAATAACTATCAGCGCCTGCTCTAATCGTCAAGTTGCTTGTTAAAGCGTGAATTAGCTTATCATTGCCTGCAAGTGCAACGCTATCCTCAAATGTTGCTTGCCCTACGGAACGAAACGTTTTATCGACCTTGAGGTCTGCATTGATATCTAAAGATTTTGTTGTGTTATTCCAGGTTAATTCGCTAGGAGCTAATACAGCGTTCGTGCCATTGCCTACGAGTAATTTATTACCAGTAAGAGAAGTAGCACCTGTTCCACCGTGCGATACTGCCAAAACCCCTGATGTGATATTAGAAATATCTGTTGTATCCACATTAGGAACGTTCTCTAAGCCAAAATCTTCTTTTGTAAATGTAACTACACCTGTTTTCCCGTTAATACTCTTAATAGGAGATAGATGTTGAATCGCTTCTTTCACTCTTAATGGGGTCATATATACAGTATTTACGACACCAGCTACAGCATCGGCTTGGGAGGCTATACCATAATTTTCTACATTCCCTAAGTTAAGATCGGATTTACTTAATGCTCTCGTTATAACCCCCGTTACATGACCCTCGTCATTTACTGTAACCTGAGAAATAACGTTCTCTCCAGAAAGTGGGGTGGTAGGCTGACTTGTAAACCCTGTAGGGTGTGTATAATCAGAACCTCCCCCGATCTCTAAAGGTGGTACATTTGTAAGGTTATCCCAGTGCACCTGCGCTGAACCCGATGTAGAAAGCTCCGTTTTTGTATAATAATTCGATAAGTCTATATCTGCATCACCAACGATACCGCCTTCTACTTCTAACGTACCTAAAATCTTTAAGCTACCACTAAGCTCCTGATATTCCGAATCGGAGTCGAGTTTAGATAGGATAGCAGATTCAACGTCATCTATCCCACCTAAACCCAACTTTGTCTCTATAACAGAGTCAGAGTTGACATGCAACCCACCAACTATATGCACATCGTGAGGTATTTTTCTAATTGAACTCATCTCTTACACCTCTCTTTAGTTGAATAAATCATGCGCTATCAACTCTAACCACTCAATTCCCACCGAGCAGTCGTAGCCACCTTGATAAGTTCCGTCCTCATTTTGAATAGCGACTTCGATAATGTGATCTTTGTTCATATCTTCTGCTACAAACATAGGGCTATAAAGATCTCTTTCATCTAGTGTCCCTGTACCATTCGCTGGCAATCTCCATAAACAAACTATTTCAGGATTAGCTTCTTTTGTTCTGATACGAACAATCGGTCTTACGGGAAGTTCCTCTAAAATATCGTCTCCATAAACGATATATAATTGATACACTCTTGTGGAACCCTCTTGTTTTTCTGGGTTGCCATACCCAAAGATATTTCGGTACTCTCCCAAAACAACCCACTCATGACTACCTGTTTCAAAATGCAAGTCGCCAGCGATACCATGCAAAGGTCTTCTGTGTACAATCATATCGTGTTTATGATCAGAACGAGCCATCAAGGTGGAAATTCCAGAAGTGCCCCATCCACTAATTGAATCTAGAATAGCTTTGTTGTTATGTCCGTGCGTAGGATGGTTTAATAATAATTTGGACTCTTGGATTCCTGCATCGTTAGCGATATGCCTATCAACCACGGAGAAACTCTTCAGCTTAGTATTGGTTACACTTCCGTCAGCTAAATGTCGCTCATGAATACCTGTATCTAACGGTCTAACTGGATCCCAGTCCTCAATCATAAATCCTGGGTATTTGTCGAAAGTAGGAGACATACGCCAGTATGTAGCATTAACACCTTTTTCCATATTCACGTTCGTAATCATGACAGTACCATGCTCAAACCTAGCTTGTCTATCTCCAAGTTCACCGCCAGATCCCATTCCTGGGTCAGGGCTTGTTTCGGGAGTTCCTCTATCTCTTAACTCTGTTTTGAATCTAACTCTATACTTCAAAGGAACTTGATTGTTCGGTAGCTTAGAGTCTTTATCTACTCTAGGAGTATCATAAGCACCTGAAGTTATCTGAGAACCTTTCCCTAAGTACTTACGAGTTAATCCTGGTGATAGTTTATCTGTGTGCCAAGAGTGAAGTTCTACAGGGTTAAGCGTAGGTGCGGCTACAACCTTCCTAACAGTTGAAGGAACAAGTTCTCCTTGTGAGTTATATGAGTAGTGTATCTGGAAGTCTTCGAGCTTCAATCTGTCAAAGTTAATCGTACCTTGCCTCTGAACTACACGAATTTTGTGTTTCCCTGGCTGAAGATCGTGCGATCTTTGAGAGAATCGCTCTGTCTTAGTAGAAGCCTGTGAAACAGTATGGACCAATTTGTCATCTACAAAAATGTCAACGAACCCTAGTCCAATATCAGAAACCCATCCAACATACCAGTCAGCACGATATTCGTTCTCAAACTCCCATTCGATCCATGCTCCTGCGACGTTTGTCTCGGCAACAGATCCTCTACCTATATATTCGCCTGTATTTGGATTTCTTTGCGCCATCGGAATAGCTAGATGAGACAAGTTTTCTTGGCAAAATCTAAAGATTACTCTTACTCTTTCTCCGTCTTTGATTTTTCCAGAAGGTATTCTTGCTATCTTATTGAGTTTGACATCCCAGGTATAGTCTACGTTAGGCTCATATAATTCCCCATCGAGAGAGTATACATTAACCCAACCGTTTGGATTGTCGATGTGCTCTCCTTCGTCATCAGTAATATACGTCCTAAATCGAACCAAAGGCTCAGAACCATCATTTGTAGGTGTAGGGTTATCAAATCTAGTTGGCTCATCACTGTGTAGCTCTATATACGATTCTCTAACGCCCTCAGAATCCCACAATGTATCTCTAGCAAACTGATAACTACTTGCCTCTTTCCAGTCAGCATAAATAGATATCTGCTTCCATCTATTTTCAGAACCAAGACTTGTTCCGTTAGCGTAGGAGCGTACATATCGAATCCTTCTTGAAGACTCCCATTCGATTAGTTCTCCATCGGAATTCTCGTATGAAGCTGGGAAGGTAACGGTATACTCTGACGTTGAATCTTCTGAATCATAAACTACTTGCCAAGGAGTACCTTCTTGACCATTCCATACCTCTACACGACATCCGTAAACAGAACCGCTTCCTGATAAATGTTGAATATCAATCTTATTCACATAGTATACAGAACCCAAATCAACCTCAATATACTGTTCTCCACCTGGGAGCACAACATCTTCCGTTCCGTTCCGTAAAGTATTTATATTACCAGAAATAGGATCTGCACTCGAATAAAATACACTCGTTTCTGATCTGTTTGTGGTAGCAGAGTATTTTAACCCCATTTGAGTTTCNTTTATATTGTCACAAATAGGAGTAAATGGTAAAAGATCGTTGTTATCAACAATCACAAACTTAGGGACTAATTCATCAATCTCCATGTTTACATACTGGTTTTCTGGACGTGGGAACTCCCACAAGAAATCGGCTGAAAGAATTAAATCGGAGTAGTTCCGCTTATGGGGATGATAATAGTACCGAACCTTTAGTTTATGATGTATTTTAATCTCAACAACAGCACCATCCATAATTCTGCTATTTTCTGTTCTNGCGATAGAACCACTTACACGGTCAATCACATAGTCTACATCTTCAACATACTCTTGAATAGGAGAATCGGATAAATTAACAAGGATAGAGTTATAAAGGCTCAAGTCAACGTTTAATGAAACTGGAGTTGTTCCATTTAGCGTTACTACCCTCGTAATAGTAGCAGGAATTCTACTTGCTCCAAGTCTCCTGATGCGACTATTTTCATAATCTATTTGAAAATCATACCCTTCAACGTAAGTGGGCCATTCTTCGGTGTTCACAGCAGATGTAACCATTGGTCTCCTATATTCCATTCCTTCAAATCCACTAAAGTCTGCAATCTCTTCTTTAAGTTTAACATATCCTTGATTTGTAGCGGCATCTGGTAAATCAATAATGTCATATGTCACATCGCAGGCTCCGTCCGAATAGTTAATTAAAGGATATACGTCTTGTTCGATTTGTGCGAAAGCGTCATAAATTCCTTTTACAACTAGATTGGCGTAACCTTTTTTGTCAAACTTAACTCCTTGAGTCCAAAACTCTACACTAGAAAAACCTGTCAATGAACTATCGTCAGCTCTATGCCATTCAGATCTATTTGGCATCCAGTAAGAGGCACCATATTTGTGGGTAACATTATTACTGTCCAAATAAGCATCGCCAGTGTATGGTGTACCTTTACCATAAACAATAATATCACTCGGACCATGAGCGGAAACAAACCAGCGATCTCCATTGTCAGAAATACATATATACTCAGGAGAATGACCAGTCATTACCCACTCGATAACTTCATCGTTAACAGGATCGATAATACAACACGAACCCTCTCCAGCGTTACCAACATAAATTACATCTTTATGCCTGTTGTACAAGATAGGCTTTGGCGTGGAACCAACACGAATCGTTCCTAAGAAATTGCCGCTTTCAACGTTTAGAATTTGCACAAAATCTACGCCTTGACATACAATGTACAATTTACCATAAGCGTAAGCCATCTGAGTTGGCTCCTTACCGCATACCCACTCTCTTTGAATACTTAAATCCTCTAAAGATAAATCGTACAACTTGTTCGAGTTATAACAGGTGACATAAAGTCTACCTTCTGCTATTTTTAAGTACCTAGGCTTACCTTCGAGGTGAACAGATGCAACAACCATTCCTGTCTCTAAGTCTGCCTTTTGAACCATGCTACCATCATAACAAGCCACATACACATACCGATCATCGTCTGAAATTTCTAATCCCATAGGTCTATCGGCTACATAAATCTTACTCTCTACCGTCTTCGATGCGACATCAATAATTGTAATAAAATCAGGTTCTGCATGACCTATAGAGTCATCGTTAGTAACGATTGCTTTTGTACGTGCATGATTTATTTTTAATCCATATGGTTTGTATCCCACGTCGGGGATTTCTTCCCATGAGTCAAGGTTATCCCAACTCTGTGTGTCAATAATAGAGATTTTGTTCGTAGCTCTTTCGACAACCCACAAGTATCTATCATTCAGAAGTGCTAATCCAGACGGATTGTGATGATAGAAGAATTGAGTTGTATCAAAAGACTCTGGACTGATATAGTAATTGGTATCAGAATCATACGCCCAAACTCTATTAGAACCTAATGGGTACGTGTGGTAGTGATGGTTTGCAATAGCTACTCTAGTTCCATCTAAACTTACACAAACACCACAAGGATTAGAGCCAGCATCAACCCTGTTTAGCTCTACTAGTTGACCTGATTCATAGCTCAACACAGATAACTTACACCTATTCGATGGTGTAGCATAGACAATAGGCAATGAAGGATGAGCGATTAAGGCAGTTGTGCTTCCAAAATTCCATCTTTCTCTTTCTTCTTGATCTAAACCATGCGGTAAACTCAAAAGAAGGTCATCGTTTGTCCCATCTATATAGCTTAATACTTCCCCTGTTTCTGTATCTACCATCACAACAGCACCATCTAATACAGAAGAGTTAGCGACAAATAGATACTTCCCATCATGACTTAATGCCACATCATGAACCATTCCTCTTTTTGATGCAGAAGGTGTTGTTCTCCACTGTTCACACTGAGCTAATGGCGTATTAAAGTCTGTTGGCACTACAGTAATCATATCTGTAACAACGCCACCCACATAGAGCTTAGAAAAATCCTTCGATATCTCCATCGGTTGTGGTACGGTTGCCCTTGGGAAGGATAAGACTTTATCTACCTTCATATTGTAAATGTCAATCTTATACAACGTATGATCAAGAGAAACGGTCACATAGGCATGTGTATAGTCGCACACTACTTTAGAAGGGAATTCTCCTACATTAACAGTTCCTAGTCTTTCCCATTTTGTTGGGTCAGGATCTTCAGTATCAAAAATAACCATATCATAAGGACTACGTTTACGGTCAATATCATCACCAGCAAGAACTAGCCTTTTCCCGTCAGGAGTAAATCCTGCTCCATAAAGTCCACCTTTCCAACCTAGATGTTTAGCTACAACATTTCCATTTAAATCTAATACGAACACCCAGTTACATGCATCGTTAGGTACAACAAAGAAAGGATAAATAGGATGTCTTTCAACCCATTGTGGGTTAAAGGAAACTCTTGTCATGCTAGGACGATTCGGATCAAAAATATCATCTATGTCGAACTCGTTTATAGATCCATCTTCGTTGGTCTTATATATCCAAACGTCATGCTTGCCTCTCTCTGGATAATCAGGCCATCCTACATAGTGGTATGTGGGGTTTGAGACGACTCCACCGTCAGAATGAACAGCTCCCATAAATACTTCATTATTATTGCTTCTTCTTAAACCAAACTCTTCTGAAACCATAGCAAAATTACCGTTGGCAATAAAGTTGTTTGAGGTAACAACACCCATATCAAGACCCTTAACTCTTAAGAATCCTCCACCAATTAAAACTTCGCCAGTTTCGGCACTATAGACAGTAATGTCACCATCTAAAACTTGAATTCCGTCAGGTGTGATTGTAATACTATCTACAATCTCGTCGCCCTTACGACGCTTAACAAGAATACCAGAAGCACCAGAGCCGACATAGTCAGTAATCGTCAAATAACCATCGTTAATGATGTTAGCGTCCATACCATGACCAGTTAGTGCTGGTCTATATGTTATTCCACCATCGCTTGAAATATAAAGCCCTGAAGAATTAAGACGAATAATACTAGAGTCGTCAACGTTAAACATATAGATGGCATTTTCTTCCCCATCCAAATATACGTTCCCTTCTTCGCCAACGTAGAACCTATCCAAAACTTTACCCGATTTAGCAACAACTTCTCCCTTAAAAAAGGCACTAGATCTATCTAAACTGAATTGTCTATTACCTTCTATATCGGTTTGAATTACCGATGGTCCTGTTAAGGGAATCTGCTCTTTACCGAATAGTTTTGTGGTATCTGAATATACAATTTGTAATTGAGAAAAGTCAGGGTTGCCTAGTTTAATACTGCCACCACTATAAATATCTAAAGTGCTACTCAAATAAGAGTTGTGAGTGATGCCTAGTCCACCTTTTAACCATGCTTCTCCTTCTCTTCTTAAATACATGGGCGCGTCAGGAACGTCAGGATAATCTGGATTAATAACGTTTTTGCCACTAATCCAAAATGGAGAATTATGGCTATAATCTTCTCCTGAACGAACGCCGTCACTATCGGCAATTAGTCCAAAGTTCTCTAAACCTAGCCTCCCAGTAGAAGAAATGACATGACCAGAAATATCTACGTTTTGAGCAGACAATACTCCATCTAGGATATTTATACTGTCTCCAACAAGCGAATTGTTAGTTATAGACAAGCCACCAATTTTACCATCAGTAGCGTCTATATATCCTTTAATCTGCACGTCGTCAGCGTGTAATTTCCCATCATCGCCTAAGATAAACTTGTTTTCTATATTAATATCTATTGACTTGATTGTGAATTTATCAGCATCAATCATATTCTGACCAGCTATAATTCTACCAGTGGACGATACATTCAAGTCACCTAACAAAGAACCACTTGTAATGTCAACATTGCCTGTAAAAGAAGAACCCTCTATTGCTGAAATAAGCCCGTGAATAGAAACGTTACCTTCTTCATTTACTAATAAAGTTGGTCTAACACCGTCAGTGGCAAGTAAGGCTGGCTTACCGTCTTCTAAATATCCAAAAGAAATTACATCCCTAGATTCGTTATAAAGACGGATAAAGCCTGTATCTCCTAAATCTATTTCTCCTTTTAAGAGATTAGATACAAACTGGGATGTTCTAAGAGGTGTCATATAAGCAGTATTAATAACACCCTCAATAGCTTGAAGCTGACTGGCTATAGCATAATTTTCTACATTATCTAAACCAACATCAGACTTAGTAAGAGTAACTTCTCCTACACGTCCATTTACACTTTTCACGTTTGCATGGTGCTGAATGACCTCTACAAGGTGATCGGCTCTAATTAATCTAGGNTCAGAGGATATTCCCTCTTTACCCTCTTCTAAAGGCATGGGTATCCATGTATCTGTAAGAGCAATTTCTTTTATAAATCCCTGATCNGNATAAAAGAAACTACCATCTTTACGCCATATATCCCCATCCTTCAANNCATCTGGTTCGTCCCCGAAAAGGNTAGGAATATTAANCCTTGCCTTAGTATTATCATCTCCGCCAAATGTGAGGCTACCAGTCAGGCTGAGATTGTGAAAAGAAGGAGAGTCTGTAGTNCTCAATCCTTGATCTATTTGTTCTGAAGTTGTATTCCAGGTTTGTATTCTCTCTAAGGTGATCTCTTGCATTCTCGCATCGAGTTCTGTGATATAT
>JGI24708J26588_10003236_pt1 | contig 11892 bp, 9 predicted proteins | sample BioPla1DNA2_FD_26588 | JGI IMG/M metagenome (IMG submission 26588) | reverse complement strand
GTAAAATCCCCTGAGTTTTTCTTGCAGGATATTGCCGGGAAAATAATTCGCATTGGGACAGACCTTGAAGCAAAGAAAAACATTTCTGATATTTCACATATCTATACACCGCAAGGCGAAAAAAAAGCCTCTCTCATCATTCTTGGAAATGAAGAAGAAGGTATTTCTCCACAGATAAAAAATCTTTGCGACGAACTCGTAAAAATCCCTGGAGGAGAAAACATGCAAAGCCTAAACGTTGCACAAGCTGCCTCGATTATTTTTTATGAGCTGACAAGAAGATAAAAAAACCGAAGGGCCAAAAACCTTGGTACCTTCGGTTAAGGAAGAAGGAAAGCATATATGTATAGTTGTAGCAACTATGAAAAGAAACTTAGACTTTCATGCGTCGAGCACGAACATCAAACAATACAGCAAGAACCAAAACTGCTCCACGAACAATGTATTGGTAAGAAATACCTATATTCATAAGGTTCATCCCATTAGAAAGAGATGACATTATCAATGCACCAATTATCGTACCAGTAACCTTACCAACTCCACCTGAGGCTGAAACACCACCGACGTAACATGAAGCAATGGCATCAAGCTCAAAGGCAACACCTGCAGTAGTAGTTGCAGATTGTAATCGAGCCGTAAACAAGATTCCTGCCAATCCAGAAAGAGTTCCCATCGATGCAAAAACAAAGGTTGTTATTTTTTGAACGCTAATACCAGAAAGTTCAGCAGCTTCGGGATTGCCTCCAACTGCATAAATATGACGCCCTAAAACAGTGTTGTTTGTGAAAAAATGATATACAGCAAGAACGCNTATAACAANAACTACAGTCCAAGATAAACCTCTATAGTGAGAGAGTTTCCATGCAAAGAAGAAAATGAGCACGGAAAAAAAGATAAGTTTTGCAATGAACATATCCATGGGTAAATCTTGCAGCTTATATTTTGCACGTTTCTTTCTATTCAAAACTTCTGAGGCAAGCAAAAATACAATCAGTAAAACACCAAGAATAAGCGTTAAAAAATGTATTCCTTGTTTTTGTATAATATCAGGAATAAATCCATTACCGAGCGCATTAAAAACTTCGTTTCGAACAATTATAGTACCGGTACCTTCTGTAACCCGCAGTAAAGCACCTCGGAAAATAAACATCCCCGCCAAAGTAACAACAAAAGCTGGAACACCAAAACGTGCAACGAGTGTACCTTGATACATACCGATGATTAGACCAATGACCATTGCAATAAGAACAATTACTATCACAGGAACACTTGGAAAACTCCTCATTATAAGAGCAGCAATTGCTCCTATAAAACCAGCAACGAATCCTACAGAAAGATCTATCTGACGTATTATGAGTATAAGTGTCATACCAATTGCAAGAACTGCCACATAACCAGTCTGGTCAAAGAGGTTACTCAAGTTTCTTGGTGTCATGAAGATTCCGCCAGTCGTAATGGTAAAGAACAACATTACAGCCATGAGCGCAACAAACATTCCATACTGGGTAATATTCTGTTTTAAAATTCTAAAGTTCATTTTTTCTCCCTTTTCTCCATTAATTTTCAGTGGCAAGTGCCATAATTTTTTCTTGAGTAGCCTCGCTGCCATCCATTTCGCCAGCAATGAGACCTCCAGAAACAACATAGATTCTATCGCTCATACCGATAACTTCTGGAAGTTCAGAAGAAATCATAATAATACTCATACCCTGTTCTACAAGGGTATTCATAAGGGTATAAATTTCAAACTTAGCCCCAACATCAATACCTCTCGTCGGTTCATCAAGAATTAATACTTCCGGATTTACCATGAGCCACTTTGCAAGAGAAACCTTTTGTTGATTTCCTCCAGAAAGCTTATTAACCTGTGCATCAATGGAATGTGTTTTTATTTTCAAGTTTGCGCAATACTCTTTGCTGATAACTATCTCTCGATTTTTATTGATAATACTTCTACTTACAAGTTTTTCCAAAGATGCAATTGTTATGTTTTGTTTAACATCTTGCCCGAGAATAAGTCCATCTCGTTTCCTGTCCTCAGAAACATAGGCAACCCCATCTTTTATTGCATCTTTAGGATGCTTATAAGTCTTTTCTCTTCCATTTCTTAAGAGTTTCCCTTCAACTTTATAATTTCGTGGATTCCCAAAAATACTCAAAGCAAGCTCTGTTCGACCTGCTCCCATCAAACCTGCAATACCGAGTATTTCTCCTTTACGAACATTAATATTCACGCCTTTTAGTAATTGGCGAGAAATTTTATAGTCGTAAACCATCCAGTCTTTTAATTCAAAATTTATATTCCCAATGTCTATTTTTTTTCTTTTTGGATAAATATTTTTAATTTCGCGACCAACCATATGCTTAATGATCAGTTCTTCTTTTAATTCTGCCCGTGGTAAAGTTGCAATTGTTCTTCCATCACGTAAAACAGTAACGGTATCTGCAATTTTCAGTACTTCTTTAAGCTTGTGAGAAATCATTATACAAGTTACGCCTTGTTTTTTTAAGTCTAAAATAAGATTTAAAAGATTTTCACTATCAACTTCATTGAGAGAAGATGTCGGTTCATCTAAAATTAAAATCCGCGTATCTCGACTCAAAGCCTTTGCTATTTCTACCAGTTGTTGTTTTCCTGTACCTAAATCTTTTACTTTTATGCCAGGGTCAACATCCAAGCCAACTTTATCAAGTTGCTCTTTTGCTTTGATAATAGTCTCACTCCAGTTTATTGTACCATTTTTATGGCGAATCTCATTGCCTAAGAAAATATTTTCGTATACTGATAATTCTGGTATAAGTGCAAGTTCTTGATAAATTATAGAAAGACCTGCTTCTTCACTATCTTTAATTGTTTTATATTCTTTAACCACACCATCGATGATAACTTGACCTTCATAGGTCCCAAATGGATGCACACCCGAGAGCACTTTCATAAGAGTTGATTTACCCGCACCATTTTCACCGACAATAAAGTGAATTTCACCCTTTTTAACTCTAAACGTTACATCGTCTAAAGCCTTTACTCCAGGAAATTCTTTTGTTATATGAGCCATTTCAAGTATTGTGGCCATTCCTCATCCTCTTTTATAATATACCTTTTGAAAAGAGAGGATCAATACATAATCAACCCTCTCTTCACATACATATAGATACTGCTCTCATGAGCAGTATCTATACCTGCAATCTACTTACTTAGAATAAATATTAAGATTATCTTTTGTAAGAACAGTAACTGCTGTTTGTTTAGCAGGAATGGCTTTTACACCATTGTCATATGTTGATGATGTTGATGGCTTTTTACCTGCAAGAATGTCTGTTGCCATAGCAATAGCATCGGCTGCAAGTGTACTTGTGTTTTTCCAAACGGTCATAGTTTGTTTGCCACTAGCAATATAGTCTAATGATGCTGCTTCAGCGTCTTGTCCAGTAATTGTATATGAAGTTACATCTGGATCTTTTGCAAACTCATCAGCTATCGCACGTGCTGTACCATCGTTTGGAGCAAGAATAGAACAATCACCCTTATCAGCTGCTTTTGCAACAGTTAAGTTATCAGCTGCTTTTTTCTTTGCAACGTCAAAGTTCCAGTCTGTTGTAATTTGACCGATAATACCGGCGATTTCATCACGACTTAATTTGTTTTTACCTTGAAGAGCAACTGCTTTATCAGAGTTTTTAATTACAAATGTACCGTCAGCAATTTTTGGTTGAAGAACTGACCATGCACCGTCAAAGAAAATAAAAGCATTGTTGTCTGATGCTGCACCAGCATAGAGATACAAGGAATTATTTTTTGCAGCTTTTGCATTGTCGATTAAGAATTGACCTTGGGCAACACCGACTGCAAAGCTATCAAAAGTTACATAGTAATCAAGAGCTGATGTTCCAGTTACAAGGCGATCATAACTAATAATAGTAACGCCGTCTTTTTTTGCAGCTTCAATAGCAGCAGCAGCGGCATCACCGTCATGAGGACAGATAATAAGAACTTGAATTCCCTTGTTAAGAAGAGCTTCAACGTTTTGTTTTTCTTTTGCAGAATCACCTTGGCTAAAAAGTAATTCAACAGAAGCTTTCCCTTCTAATAACTTTAAGAAAGATGCTTCGTCTTGTATCCAGCGAGGTTCATCTTTAGTTGGAAGAACAATACCGACTTGGATTTTAGCTTTTTCTTTCCCGCAACCTATAAATGCTATAGATGCGATCATCACCAGTACACATAGACTGAGGATAACTTTCCCAATTTTTTTCATGTAAATCTCCTTTTGCCTCGATTAGGCAATTCCTGTTCCACAGGTTTGACCTTATTATAAAGGGAGATTCCTTTGTTTTTTTTACTCTTTTCTGGAAATTCTTTATATGTTTCGACAAATGAAGAGCCTCTTTAGAAAAAGACTTGTTTCATCTGGAAAATTTTAAGGCTTGATTTTTTCCAGCCCCGCTTTTTACTTACGGTATATTTCTTGCTCAGTATGAAAGCCTGAATCGATAATTACCTCTTTTAAGTTTTCTCTTGTTACCAAAATTGGCTCTAGCCAAAAAACAGGTACGTTTTTATAATTATTATCAATTATTTCATCGACTTCTTCAAAAGCTTCGGGCTTTTCACCCAAGGCAAGGCGGCATGCATATACAGCAGCTAAACGCGCAAGTTCTGTGATAGGTTTATAAACAGTCAAGGTTTGAGTTCCGTCAAGAATACGCCTGCAAGCCGCAATATCCGCATCTTGTCCAGAAATAAGTACCTTATTACCCAAACGATGTTCTGAAAGAGAGCGTATAACCGTTTCTGCAATTGCATCGTTCCCACAGATAACGACGTCCGGAACTCGGTTCTCATCTAAAAGTTCATTCATTTTTTTATATGAAAGATCATAGTTCCAGTCGTCAGTATAATAGACATAATTGATCGTGGTTTGTTTTCCATCGAAGGCCTCGCGAACTCCATTGTCGATAAGAGTCATATTGTAATCATCTTTTGAACCATATATACAAAAATATATACCTCTTGGACTTAAATCTAGAAGAGCACTCGCCATAAGATAGCCTACAGAACGGCTATTTATTGACATATACAGAGATATATCAGCATCACAAATCAATCGGTCGTAGGAAATAACAGGAATGTTTTTTGCGCCTGCCTTCTTTATAACATCACTTAAGGAATTTGCATTTTTAGGAACGATAACAAGCACATCAACTCCGATATCAATTAAATACTGTATTTGCTTTATCTGTTCTTCTACACTATTTCCAGCATTTTGCACAATAACTTCTGCACCATATTCTTTTGCGGAGGCAATAAATACATCACAATCTCTGCGCCATCTTTCTATCACAAAGGTATCGATTGAAAAACCTATTTTAATTGGCTTTTCTGTTTGTAATAAAACCTCTTCTTCTTTTTTACTTTTATAACAAGCCACAAGACTGAGTATAAAAAAAAGACTTGTACAAAAAATTAATGTTCTCTTCATTTCACTTTACTCCTTTTGCTCGTTTTTACATACGCGAATTTCGATACTCAGTCGGTGTAAGATTAAATTTTCTTCGAAATAATTTACTAAAATAATTTTGATCTGAATAGCCGGTTTTATGGCTTATTTCCTTTATACTCAGCTCTGAGGAAACTAAAAGCGCACAAGCTTTTTCTAAACGCAATCCTGTAACAAAATCTATAAAGTTTTCACCTGTTTCATCTTTAAAAAGCTTACTAAGATAAACTGGATTTACGGAAACGAAATCTGCGACTGTTTCCAGAGAAATTTCTGTAGCAATATGTTCCTCTATGTATTCTTTTACGCGTAAAATAACTGGATTCTGTTTAGCATTATTTGATTCGCATAAAAGCGAAGCGCATTCTGTAATCTGCGGTAGAATATAATTAGAAAATTCTTCATATGTTGAACAATTATTAATTAAAGCAAAACTGGTATTAAAAATTGCTTTAGTAGCATAGCCTTTATGCGCCTCCGAAGCACACATCCTAGCGTTTAATAAAACACGAAAAACATTGCTTTTGACAGAATCGAGCGAATCTTCAAAATCTATCAGCTCCTTTAACCAAATCGTTGTTTGATTTCTTGTTCCAGGAACATCTCCTGCCATAACCCGACTTATGAGGCGTTGTTCTTGCCTTGAAACAGAAGCTCCATCAGGTTTTTGTTTTATTGCGACATTTTCTGCAAAATCCAAACCACCATCAGGAGGTACCACGTTTAAAGCAGAAAGAGCAGAATTATATGCGGGTAAGGTTTTCTCTAAATCAGAATAAATAAATCCTGCTCCACAACGAATTTTACATTGTATTTTTAAACTCATAGCAGAGTACAGATGACGAATAAATTCTCGCTGCTTCATCGAATCACTTATTTCATCTGCGGTCTTTACAAAGGGTATATACACTGCAATTCTACCGCTCATAAAAGGACCAATAATCGCATTTGAATGGGAAGCAATAAGATCTCTAACTTTCATATACGTTTCATAACGTTTATCAGATGAGAGTGCAACAAATTCGATGCAAAAGAAAAAATATGAATCCTCTGTGATTTTGAAATATTCTAAATAGCTTTTTAAAGATTTCCCATCTTCTTTTGAAAAAACGGATGAAAAGATAAAATCACTTTCGACAATTGAAGAAACAAAACTCAACTTTTCTTTTATTTCAATATCGCTCGAAAGTTTTCCTCGAAAGCTATCAATCATGCTCATTGCATTTCGAATTGTCTGTGTAAGAATATTTTGATTCACAGGTTTTGTCAAATATCGATAGGCCCCCAAGGCAAGGGCTTCTTGGGCATATTGGAAGCGATCAAAGGCACTAAGAATAATAATAACAGAAGATGGGTTAATTTTTTTTATTTCGCTTATTGCCTCAAGCCCATTCAATCCCGGCATATTTATATCCATAAAATAAATGTCTATTTTATGGGTCCGAGAAAAATTGATTGCTTCAGAACCAGATAATGCTTTTAAAATAGTTGTTTGCCCCGGGAAATTTCTGTCTATGATAAAGGAAAGAGAATCTGTAACAATCGGTTCATCATCTGTCAATAAAATCGTGTACATTATGTATCCTTATACTAAAAATAGTTCCTCCATCTTCATTTGAGTCTATAAAAAAAACATCATCTCTTTTAAAATACATTCGTAGTCGCGAAATTACATTTGTAAGTCCAACTCCATGTGAAGGGTCCATAGTATTAGCAGGCGATTTTATGGGATTTGTTTTTTCTAGAAGATTATTTCGCACTTCCAAAGGTATACCGCAACCGTTATCTGAAACAGAGATATAAACAGATGCATCTTTTTCATACACACTTAAGCTTATTTTACCACCCTTTGTCATCCCTGCAAAGCCATGTTTAATACAATTTTCTATTAATGGCTGGATTATCATGCCTGGAATGCGAATTTGTAAATTACCATACCGAATATCGGTGATAAAATCAAAGCGATCGCCAAAACGAACCTTCATTATATAAACATAGGTCTCTATCAAGCCAAGTTCGTCAGCAAGACTTACATCTTGTCCTGTTTGCTGCAAGTTATATCGATAGAAATCTGCCACTTGCTCTAAAAAACTGCAGGTTTTATCAGAGCCTTCCATCATTGCAAGCTGAGCTCCCGTATTTAAAGTATTAAACAAAAAGTGCGGATGTATTTGCGTTTGCAAAGCATTTAATCGAGCTTCTTGATAGAGCGCTGTCATCTTCATTTCTTTTTCTCGAAGTTCGTTTTCTTGAATTGCTTTTTCCCAAATTGTATCAATATACTCTCGAATACTAATAATCATACGGTTAAAAGCACGGCAAATATTTCCTATCTCATTGTTTTTTGAGTACGAAAATAAGGGGATGTCAAAATCACGCTCAGCAAGTCTATTTGCAACCTCTGAGATTTCAACGAGCGGTTGTGTAATCGTCGATACAAGGAAGTATACCAATAAAATATTCAGTAAAATTATTATCATAATTATAAAGATACTCCCTAAACTCACTTTTTTAACGACTTCTAGAAGGACATTGTATCTTTGCACATTTGCATTAAAATATAAATCATTTAATTCTGCTATACGTTCCATTAAAAATACATATGCATTTAAAGCGTGCGTATAGTGCTTTTTTGTCTCAGTTGTATTTCCTGCCCTCCACGCATAGACTGCAGAATCAGCATTTTGTAAAAAACTCACCACGAGTTGAAACACAACATACTCACTTTGTAAGATAGGATTATCTGATGGATAACGGCTTAAATCAAAAGACCTCATATCGAACCGAGCACGAAGCGTATAATACGTATTGATTGTTTCATAAGTACGTAAGGACATATAGCCCTCAAGAGATTCTTCTACATCGACAAGAAGGCTCGAATACTCTTTCAATTTTGCATTCGATGTATAAGAATTTGCAATGGTATTGACCACAGAACTTACCGCAAAGGTAATAATTATCACAACAAGACTAATAATACCGGAAGCAAGAAAAAAAGATTGCATAAGTCTTCGACGTATACCTTTTTTCATAGCCCTTCTTCCTTCCTTAAAACAATTAAATCAGCAGAACCATAATTATTTGTATGTCCCTTATTAATTAAAGAAAACAAACATTCCATTGCTTCCATACCCATTGAAAAAGCATCTATACTAATAACAGAAAAGACTATCCCTTTTTCAATATAATTCATTGTTTCATTATTTTCATACAGCCCAATAATACCAATTTCGCCGGTTGCATTTAAATCAATAAGCGCTTGCGCAGCCATAATTGTGTCATTTGCAGAAAAACAAAGAATAAGTTTCGACCCATGCGTTTCCATAAGATTTAAGATAAGATTTCGCACTTCATCATTAACTGGACCTATTCCTTTGCTAGAAAATTCTTTCACAAGCACGTTTCTTTGTCGCTGCTTGTTTTTAAACAATTCCTCTTGAATACTTGATAAAATTCTATCTGCTGCTGATACATTTTTTTCCGAATTTACAAGAGCAAAAATTGTCTTGACCGGTTTTTGCAATTTCTCTTCATAGGAAAAAATTTCTTCAGCGAAGCATTTACCTATTTCATATTTATTTGTTCCTAGAAAAACAACCTGAGAACTTTCAGGGTTTGTATTTATTAGGCTCACAACAGGAATCGCACTTCCGTATGTGTTCATCGGTTGCTCTATGAGGGCGCTTTCGTCATCTGAAAAAACAATTACGCCATCAGCGTCAACATAAGAAGCATAATTCAACCACGTATCTAAACCTCTTTCATCCGCAACAGATGAAGGAGAAAGTTTTTCTAGAATCGCATGATATTCCGTCGCCTTGGAATGTGCTCCGTCAAAAAGAGCATTGAACATATCAGCGTCGCCACGAGGACCCACAAAAAGGATATGACTTGTATATTTTACTTTATTATTAGCGTCGTTTTTATCCAATGAGCTATGAATTTGAAAAGCAATGTAATAAATAAAAAGGAAAAAACAAAGGGCTAATAATACAAAAGTACTTACAAAAATGAGTTCACTGAATTTTTGAAATTTTTGAACCATAGCAAGATTAAAGTACAGCAAGCTACTGGACTTGTCAAGCAAAGCACATTTTATATAAGCTATAAAAAAACTTTATCGATTCACTATTGCAGATGCGGTAAATAGATTATTTTCGCAGGACCAAAAAAATGCTCCGCCAAAAATCTCACAAGTCATTTTTACGCTTTTGAGACCTAGACCATGTGCATATTCTTTTTTGCTCGTTATCGGCAAAATCTTGGTGTCTTTCGCTCTTTCAGCGACACAAGTATTTATTACCTTAATGAGTATTTTATGTATATCGCTGTCAATTTGTATAGAAATAGAACGATCTTTTTCTTCTATCTTTATACTTTCTTCGATGGCATTTTCAAACAAATTACCAATTATGATGCAAAGGTCATAGTTAGTTAGGTCTTTCTTATTTTCAGCAAGATGTTCCGATTCTAATTGTGGTAACATTGCATCTATTTCTACCGGTATGCAATGCTTATTGCAAATAAAAACATAATGCACAAGCAATGCATTTACAACTACGTTTTTACAATAGAGTTTTGCGTTCCCCTCGTCAATTGCACTCGGTACTGAGAGGATTTTTTTTAATGTGTCTATTTCGCCCTTCCCTAGAAGTTGCTTAATAATACCAAGCTCGTGTTTATAATCGTGTCGTATAATCCGCACATGATCAAGCATTTCAGATACACGTTGATAATACGCTTCGTTCGCCGATAAGGTTCTTTTCCCTTCCAAAAGCGCAAGTTCAACCGCTTTCTTTTTTTGCACAAGTACAATGCAAAGAATAGCCATGCAATTTCCTGCAAGAAGAGAAACCGCCAAGGAGAGAGATGTGTTAGGAGTGTACAGTGCTTTTTCTGCTTCAAAACCAAGCAAGCGAATCGCATAATACGAAGCGACAGGATACACCAGTAAAAAACTCCATGCCGGTCTATCGAGAAAACCTCTTACCGCAGATATAATTTCTTTTCCAAAAGATAGCATTAAAACCAAGTAGGCGATCATTAAAAATTCTATTGCTAAAAACTCTGCCATTTTCCCATACACAAGGCATTCTTTTCCTACAATAAAAATACAATTTGCAATAAGATTTTGCACATAATGAAAAAATATTTGCCCGTAAATACTTCCACCCGAAATAAGAACGATAACAATACAAAACAAGAAAGTATCAAGTTGCAAGGCAAGCAAAAAAGAATTCCCTCGTTTTTCTAAAAAATAATCCAAAATAATATTGCAAAACAAACAAGCTATAAGAGAAAGGAAGGCGTATCTTTTTTTTATCCGTAACTTAAAAGAGAAAACAACAACAATAATTTGTATACAAACTGATGTTATGAGGCGCGCTATATCTAAATAGGCATCGATATTAGACATATAATAAAACCTTTTACAGATAGCGCCGTGCTTTTTTAAGCACATAGTCAACGTAGAGAGACTTAAACTCACTATGGCGTCTACTTATGGGCAGTTTTTCACCTGTATGTATTATCGCTTCATTATTTGCCACGGTTTGAACGTAATCCATATTCACAATAAAAGAACTATGACAGCTGGCAAATCGTTCATCTTGCAACAAAACCTCTCCCGTCGCTGAAAGAGAACCACCCGTTTTGAGCACCTTTTGACCTTCTTCATTTTTTATATGAAAATACAGATAGTGCGATTTTACCTCTACCCACATAAGATGGGAAAAAAAGACCTTCTCCTTCCACGACTTGCTTGATAAAAGAATGCTTGCCTCATCTATTTTTCTTTCCTTTTTTTGCTGCAAGTGATCCTCGATCGATGAAAGCACAGAAAAAAGTTTCTTTTTATTAATTGGCTTTAATAAGTAGCTAAAAGCATGCACCTCATAGGATTCACAGGCAAATTCATTTGAACTTGTCAAAAACACAATTGGTCCAGTGAAGTTTTTCTTTCTGAGCTCTATTGCAAGCTCTGTACCCTTTGTTTCTGGCATAACAATATCAAGAATAGCAGCATTCGGATAAACCTCATTTTTCAAGGTTTTGAGCACAGTAAGCGTTTCTTTTGCACTTGAACAAATACAAAGCCGTAAAGGATTCTCGCTTTTGGCTGTATCAGTTCTTTGCGTATTCCATTCTTGGATAAAAGAGGTCAGGTTTTCTAATTCTAAAGAATTATCATCCACCAAAAGGACTGTCATATAAACAGTTATAATCTCTTTTTGCCTTTTTTGCAATAAAGCCACTTAGGAAAGTTTAACAACCAGTTAGGAAAAAAAATGCTTTCTCATATAAAAATGCCATCTTTTTTCTATATAATTTCCTTAGAATAAGGGCGGGTTACCCGCAAAAGGAGCATTTTTATGAAACAAAGCAAGATTATCAT
>JGI24708J26588_10003234_pt1 | contig 11894 bp, 12 predicted proteins | sample BioPla1DNA2_FD_26588 | JGI IMG/M metagenome (IMG submission 26588) | reverse complement strand
CAGACTATGGTGCAATAATTATATGTGATAATATTGATTATGCAGTAGAATTAACTAATAGAATTGCCCCTGAGCATTTAGAAGTATTTATGGAAAATCCCATGCAGTACTTAGGTTGCCTTGATAATGCAGGTTCAATATTCTTGGGGCAATATACAACAGAATCTCTCGGAGATTATTATGCAGGGCCTAATCATGTTTTACCAACAAGTGGAACAGCAAGGTTTTTCTCGCCCCTTGGTGTATCAAGTTTTGTTAAGCGTTCAAGCTTTATATACTATACAAAGGATGCACTAGAAGAAGCGAAGGATGATATAGTTTTAATAGCAGAAAGAGAAGGGCTTAGAGCGCATGCAAATGCAGTAAAAGTAAGATTTGAATAGGGGTATAGAAATGAGTTATAAACTTAATAAAAAGCTTAAGGAACTAACACCCTATGAACCAATAAGTGGGGATTATAAGATAAGGCTTGATGCAAACGAATCCTGTTATAATTTAAATGATGAATTATCTGAAATTATATCCTATAAAATGAAAANCATTGATTATAATAGATACCCTGACCCATATGCAAATAAAACAGTAAAGGCTTTTGCATCTTTTTATGGGATTGACGAATCGCTTGTAACCGCAGGAAATGGCTCTGATGAATTGATAAGCATTATATCAAGTTGTTTCCTAGAAAAGGATGATATAGTGGTGACCCTTTCACATGATTTTACTATGTATGCTTTTTATAGCAGCCTATATGAATTAAATGTTAAAGTATTTAATAAAAATGAGGACTTAACAGTTGATATAGATGGCTTGATAGAATTTTGTAATATTAACAATGCAAAGGCATTGTTTTTCTCGAACCCATGTAATCCAACTTCACTAGGTATTAGTAAGGATGAGGTTAAGAAACTCATAAAGAACCTTAATTGTTTGGTAATCCTTGACGAAGCATATATGGATTTTTGGACAGAAAGCTTGCTGCCCGATATTCAGAAATATGATAATTGCATCATATTAAAAACCTGTTCAAAGGCAGTGGGATTAGCAGCTATACGATTAGGGTTTGCGGTAGCGGGGGAAAAAATATCGACTGCGTTAAAGGCAGCTAAATCACCCTATAATACGGATACAATTTCACAGATGATTGGAGAAGTTGTTTTTGAAAAAAAAGATTATCTTAATGCTAGAATTGAAGAAATCACAAGCAATAATAAGTGGTTTTATAAAGAAGTGTTGGAACTGCAGGCAAAATTTCCAATACTTGAAAAGGTCTTTGAAACAAGAACTAATTTTATTTTTATAAAAACTTCTTTTGAGGATAGGATTTTTGACGATTTNTTAAAAAATTCAATAGCAATTAGAAAGTTTAAGGGATTCTTGAGAATTACCCTAGGTAGCGATGATGAGAATAAAGAACTCATATTCACTTTAAGAAAAATACTCACTGATATTAAGGATGGAGGATAGTATGAATCGTATTGCAACAGTTGAGAGGAATACCAAGGAAACACAAATAAAGGTTTCTATTTCGATGGATACTAATGATGGATATAATATTGATACGGGCATTGGCTTTTTTGACCATATGCTTATAGCCTTATCAACCCATAGTGGAATAGGTATAAATGTTAAAGTCACAGGCGATTTATATGTTGATGGACACCATACAGTTGAGGATACAGGAATAGCACTTGGGCAGGCATTTTCAAAAGCATTGGGCGATAAATCAGGAATTGCACGCTACGGAAATGCTTATATTCCAATGGATGAAGCCCTAGGTTTTTGTTCGCTAGATATTAGCAATCGCCCATTTTTAGTTTTTAATGGAGAGTTTAAAAATGAAAAAATCGGAGATTTTGATACCTGTTTATCAGAGGAGTTTTTTAGAGCATTTGCTTTTAATGCAGGTATTACATTACATTTAAATATGGTTTACGGAACAAATGATCACCATAAGTGTGAGGCATTATTTAAAGCAATGGCACACGCATTGAAGCAAGCAATAAAATTAACTAAGACAGGGGAAACCCTTTCGACAAAGGGTGTTCTTTAGAAATATATAATGACAAAGGATAATAAGCATTAATCATAATTTATTGTATAGTAATTGCGTGTAAGTTTGGTTTTATTATAGTGGGTTACAGGCTGTGGTTAAAGGTATTAGATAATTTTGGAGGGCTTATAAGATGGTTATACTTCCGGCGATAGATATAAAGGATGGAAATTGTGTTAGGCTTTATAAAGGAGATTTTTCAACAACAGAAAAAGTAGCAGATGATTATATGGAAACTGCAAAGGGCTTTGAAGTCTCTGGAGCAAAGTGGATACATATGGTTGATTTAGATGGTGCAAAGAGTGGAACGCCAGTNAATAATGATATTTTTATAGATGTAGCTAAAAATACAAACCTGAAGGTAGAGCTGGGTGGNGGAATTAGAAATCTTGATACTGTTGAGTATTATCTTCAAAATGGAATCTCAAGGATTATACTTGGTTCTGTTGCACTAAAAAACCCTCAGATTGTAAAAGATGCGGTTAGAGAATATGGTGATAAAATTGCAGTGGGGATTGATGCTTTAGACGGAATGGTTGCTGTTGAGGGTTGGCTTGATAGTTCTGAAGTATCTTATATTTCATTGGCGAAAGAGATGGTTTCTATTGGTATAGGGTGTATTATTTTCACTGATATATCAAAGGATGGAACATTAGAAGGGGTTAATCTAGAACAATTAGATGCAATTAATAAGGTAGTAGATTGCAATATTATAGCAAGCGGCGGTGTTCGCAATATTGATGATATAAAAAAATGCATGAACCTTAATCTGTATGGAGCAATATGTGGTAAATCTATATATAAAGGTACGCTGAATTTAAAAGAAGCTATAGATATAGCGGGAAGGCAGGAATAGCTAANGATGGCTAAAAGAATTATACCATGTCTTGATGTAATAAATGGCAAGGTGGTTAAAGGTGTTAAGTTTGAGGGAATTAAAGATGTAGGAGATCCAATTGAATATGCAGAAAGATATAATAATCAGGGTGCTGATGAATTAGTTTTTTATGATATAACAGCATCACATGAGGGTAGGAGTATTATGCTTGATGTTGTTAGAGAAACAGCCAAAAAAATTTCTGTTCCGCTAACTGTTGGAGGTGGGATTTCCACTATTGAAGATTTTAGGGAAACTTTAAATGCGGGTGCGAATAAAGTTTCAATTAATTCATCTGCTTTAAAGAATCCATCATTTATTAAAGAGGCATCAGATATATTTGGTAGTCAATGTGTTGTTGTTGGAATAGATGCAAAACGTAATGATGATGGAGCGTATTCTGTCTATGCAAATGGCGGACGAATTGATATGAAACTTGATTTAATTGAATGGGTTAAAAAGGTTGAGGAGCTTGGAGCAGGCGAAATATGCCTTAATTCAATTGATAATGATGGCACAAAGGACGGCTACGATATTGAACTTTTAAATGCAGTATGCGAGGCTGTAAAAATCCCCGTAATAGCGAGTGGTGGTTGTGGAAAATTAGAAGATTTCTCAGAAGTATTCGAAAAGACAAATTCTTCAGCAGCATTAGCAGCGTCATTATTTCACTTTAACGAATTAACAGTTGGTGAGATTAAAGAACATTTAAGGAAAAAGAATATCGCAGTTCTTGAGGGATAGCCAATGGAAAATATAAATATTGATGATTATTTTAAAAAAGGTGAATTGGTACCAACAATTGTATATGATGAAAAAACTAAGACTGTTCTTATGCTTGCATATATGAATAAGGAAAGCCTTGCTAAGACTCTTGAAACGGGCTACACTTGGTTTTGGAGTCGTTCTAGACAGGAGCTTTGGAACAAAGGTGCTACATCTGGACATTTGCAAAAAGTAGTGAGCATCTATGGTGATTGTGATAAGGATACATTGCTTGTTAGTGTTGAACAGAGTGGTGTAGCTTGTCATACAGGCGAATATAGTTGCTTTTTCAATAAATTATATTAGGGAGAATTATATATGAATAGTGTTTTTGAGGGGCTGAATCATAATAATGTTCTTGTGGCATTGTTCTTTCGCATAGATTACTTTCTAGCAGGAATATTATACTGTGAAAGGTTCAATTCTTGTAGTAAGGAGAACTAAGATGAGCAATATTAACGAAAAGCTAAGGGAAATATTTATTAATCCTAAAATCCGTCTAATAAAATGTACGGATTTCATTAACGCTGGCTTATCAAAAATTGACTACTTTACATATATACAACTTTGTGAAGGTGTTAGGTCAGCCTGTGTTTTAAAGAACAATTTTCAACATAATTATTATTTAAGTGAAAAATTTTGGATACGGGAGCAAAAACGAGAAAAGTATGATATAAAAATAATTGAGGACCAATGGAAGCTTTTATGTGAGTGGTTGTGGAGTAAAATTGGAGAATCATATATGCCTAAATTTAATGTGGTATATTGTATAAGCGAACCGTGCGCTATATGGTACCATGGAATTGTAACATACTACAATCTGCGCCATATTGAAAAAGTGTATAAAACTTTAGATGACTTTAGAGCTGAAGAAATAGAGTGCTACCTTTCAATGATAATTAGAGGCCAATCATTCAATTATGAGAAAGTTCAGATTAAGCCTGAAGTACAAAAGAGTAAATATTTAAATAAAAACAGTAAGAGGAAAAATTGTGAATTTTTTGTTTCATCTAGATGTTTATTACTAAATGAGCTATGCGATAAAAAAGAATGTTATTATTATTTAAAAGGTCCACAATTGCCTATACGTAAAATACCAACTAAAGGAAATCAAGTAGATTTTAGTGATAAGGTTATTTTATATAATAATAATCAAAAAAAAGATATTATGCTTCACATTAAACCATATGGAGAACAAAACAGTTTTAGCATGCTGGAAAAAGCAATTGTTCATAGGTATATTGGCGACACAGTAAGCCAAAATGGTGTTACACACACCATAAAGCATATAGAAAAGGCTATTAGTGATAATAAAACAAATATTAACAAAAAGCCTGTTTCTTTACTATCCGAATATGAAAAAGCAATGGAAAAATTAAATTGCTTAAATGAAGAACTTGATAGCATACCAAAACCTTATGAGCCAATAGATGTTGATAGTGCTGAGTATATAGTTTGGGTAAAAGAGATGGTTAAATATCTATACGAAATCGATGACATCTATGAAAAGATTGGAGAATTAGAAGATTTATTAGATATTAATTAGATTTTAAAAATCATAATCACATTATTGTTACAAAGGAGAATTATAAATGAGTAGTGTTTTTGAGGAATTATATCAGGTTGTTTTAAATAGAAAAGAAACCTTTCAGGAGGGTTCATATACCTGTTATTTATTTTCAAAGGGTGAGGATAAGATTTTAAAGAAATGTGGCGAAGAGTGTTCAGAAATGATTATAGCTTCTAAAAATAATGATAATGATGAGCTGAAAAATGAAATATCAGACTTGCTTTATCATATAATGGTATTATGTGCAGAGAAAAACTTACCATTTTCAGAAGTGGAGAAGGTTCTTGAAGAAAGAAAAAATAAAGTAGGTAATCTTAAAGTGATGAGAAATACTGATAAAAACACCTAATATTTGTAACTAAAAAGAGTAAACCTGAATATGATATATTGAAGTACTTCTTGACGCATGAATTATGCCGAAAGCAGCTTTAATAGATTGTAGGAGGGTTTATTTATGAATGAATACGAAACACAGCATCATGAATATTGTGATGCAGTACCAATCAAGGTAAACAGGGTTTTTGATAGCTGCTGTGATAAGGATTGTTTAAATGATATTCAAGTAAACTTGGATTGTGGTGAGCTTCCTCACAATATATCCGTTGTAAAATGCAAGAGCGTAAAAGTATGTGATATTCGTATGAATATCGAACCAATACATTACAACAAGGGATGTTATTCAATTGATTTAACATATGTTTTTAATATAGAGTTATATGCATATGAAAAATCATGTGATAGTCCTTGTGTATTAACTGGTAAAGCTTTGGCTTGTAAGAGTTGCATACTTTATGGTGGTGAATCTAATACCAAAACATTCTTTAGCAAGGAAACAAGTATTGGCAAGTCTAAACCATGTTGCGAGGTAGCTAATTTACCAGTTGCATCAGTACAAGTAGTGGATCCAATTGCTTTGTCCACAAAGATTGAAAAGGTATGTTCATTTGATGGTCCTGATAGCCCATGTTGCTATAAAAGAACCGTAATTATGACTTTAGGTTTATTCTCTGTTGTAGAATTATCAAGACCTGCAACAATTCTGGTTCCAACATATGAATACAAGATACCATATAAGAAATGTAAGCCTGAATCTGAAGATCCATGCGAAATGTTTGATAGAATTCGCTTCCCAATGGATGAATTTTCACAATCTAACATCAATATAGCAACTGATATTGGAGAATGTGAATGTGAATCCCAGTAATACTTATGATTCTGAGGGGGCGACCAACGGGTCGCCCTTTTTACAAGGCATGGCAGCTTATTGGNATGATTTTAGATGNTTTAATTCAATCAAAAATAGCTTATGGGTGTGATAATATGAGGGCAAGAAAAGCTAATCTAGATATGGATAGGGTTTTTATAAATATACTGTGTTTTTCAGTAATAATTGTTACATTATTTATAGCTTGTATGANGTATCTTGATAAAAGAATTCAACCTACATTAAGTGTAATAAGTACAAATAAAGCAAATCAAGAAGCTGTAATCATATTGAATGATGCTATTAATGATTTTCTAAGTGATACCAATATGGGATATTCTAATTATATTAGTATTTTATATGATGAAACTGGGAGCATATCATCCATTGAAACATTAACTAAGAATGTGAATCTTACACAATCTGAACTATCCAAGCGAATAAATGATAATTTACAGACAAAGCTTAATAGAGTGATTGATGTTCCAATGGGGACTGTTAGTGGTATGTATGTATTTTCGGGTAGAGGACCTAATCTTAAGATAAAGGTTATACCAAAAGGCATTGTAAAAACCAATCTTAAAAGTGAATTTACACCAGCAGGAATCAACCAGACAAGGCATAGAATATTAATTGATATTGGGATACAGCTTCAAATAATTATGCCATCAAAAAGGGAGAGCACAGAGGTATCNCTTAGCTATGTCTTGGCTGAAACTATTATTGTAGGGGATGTTCCTGAGAATTATCTTAATATGCCTTATTCGATTCCAGAGGTAACTTATTAAAAAATATGAAAAATCACTAGCGTTAATGGGGAATAATATGTTATAATATGAAGACAACTTAAAAGGAGTATTTAAAGTGAATAGAGAAGAAACTAAGATTCGAATAGATGCTTTAATTGACGAAATAAATAACCATAATTATAACTACTATGTGCTTGATAATCCTATTATTGAAGATTATCAGTATGATTTACTCATNCAGGAATTAAGAAAATATGAGGAAGAATTTCCAGAACTAGTTTCACCAATATCACCAACACAGCGTGTAGGTGGAGAGGCTTCTAACACATTTGATAAGGTTCCACATGATGTTCAGATGGGGAGCCTACAGGATGTTTTCTCATATGAACAGGTTAGGGAATTTGTCATAAGATGTCAGGNCAAAGTTGCCAATGCAGAGTTCATAGTTGAACCCAAAATTGATGGGTTATCAGTATCGCTAGAATATGAAGATGGAATATTTATAAGGGGCTCTACAAGGGGTGATGGATTTGTAGGAGAAGATGTTACATTGAATTTAAAAACTATAAAATCCATACCTTTGAAATTAAAAGAGAAATTAGACTTTATAGAAGTTAGAGGCGAAGTATATATGCCTAGGGATAGTTTTGATAAATTGGTTGAACAGCAAGAATTAAACGATGAGCAACCATTTAAAAATCCTAGGAATGCTGCCGCTGGCTCACTTAGACAGAAGAATCCTAGAGTAACTGCTAAAAGGAACCTTGATATATTCTTATTTAACATTCAACAGGTCAGAGGAAAAGAAATAACTACACATAAGGAATCGCTTGATTATATTAAATCCCTAGGTTTAAAAGTAATTCCAAGCTATAAATTATGTAAAAGTTATGAGGAGGTATATGCAGAAATAATTAAAATAGGTGAGGAGCGTTTAAGATATCCATTTGATACTGATGGTGTAGTTATAAAGTTAAATAACTTTAATCAACGAGACGTTTTAGGTGCAACCTCAAGGGCTCCAAGGTGGGCAGTTGCATATAAATTTCCACCTGAAGAAAAGGAAACAAAATTACTAAGAATTGAAATTAATGTTGGTCGGACGGGTGCTTTAACACCAACTGCAGTTTTTGAATCAATTACCCTTGCGGGCACAAGCGTATCAAGGGCTGTTTTGCATAATCAGCAATTTATATCAGAAAAAGATATAAGAATAGGTGATACTATCCTCGTGAGAAAGGCNGGGGAAATTATTCCAGAGGTTGTAAAGTCAGTTAGCCATGGGAGGGAATCTACTCCATATGAATTACCTAAGGAATGTCCTGTTTGTGGTTCAGATGCCGAATTTGATGGTGGTGAGAGCGTATTACGTTGCCCAAACTTAGATTGCCCTGCACAATTGCATAAAAGCATTGTTCATTTTGCAAGCAAGGGTGCTATGAATATCGATGGACTTGGCCCAGCAAATGTTAAAGCTTTGCTTGACAGTAAAACAATTTCCTCAGTTGCAGACTTATATACAATAACCTATGAAGATCTTGTTAAAGTAGATAGGTTTGCTGATAAATCTGCTAAGAATCTCCTTAAAGCTATAGAAAACTCAAAATCTAATCATCTTGATAGATTGGTTTTTGCATTGGGGATACGCAATATAGGACAGCGTTCAGCGACCTTGCTTTGCGAAAGGCTTCCTTCTATAGATTTAATTATGAATGCAGATATAGCAATCATATCCGAAATAGATGGTTTTGGGGATATAATGGCCGAAAGTGTTATAAGAGCTTTTCAGGAGCCCCATATGCAAAAGACAATAGAAAGATTACGCTCATATGGTCTTAATATGAAATATGGAAGCAAGGTTCAAAATGATAAATTTAATGGGTTAACCTTTGTATTGACNGGCACTCTACCTACCCTTAAGAGAGATGAGGCGAAAACAATTATTGAGGGCATGGCAGGCAAGGTTTCTTCCTCCGTATCAAAGAATACTGATTTTGTTGTTGCAGGTGAAGATGCAGGAAGCAAATTAGCCAAGGCACAGGATTTAGGCATAAAAATTATAAGTGAAAAAGAACTATTGGACATGGTGGAAAAATAAAGGAAGGGAATGATAAATATGAGTATTGACATTAAGAATATTGCAAAATTATCAATGCTTAGAATCGAGGATGAAAAGGTAGAAAAGTTTAAGAAGGATATGGAGGCAATAATAAATATGGTTGATAGGCTTCCTAACATTAGCGGTGAATTAGGACTTNATTATGATAATGTTATGACGCTTAGGGAAGATATTGCAGTTNAAAATAAGTATACAAGAAATGAACTTTTGCAAAATGCACCTNAAGTGCAAGCAGGTTGTTTAGTTGTGCCAAAAACAATTGAATAGGAGTAAAAAAATGAAGCTATATGAAAAGACAGCATCTGAATTATCAGAAATGCTAAGAAGCAAGGAATGTAGTGCTTTAGAGATATTTGAGGATGTAGAAAATCGTATTAAATCCGTTGAAGATAGGGTAGGAGCTTATATCACTTTAACACCTGATATAGCTAAAAAAAGGGCAATTGAAGTGGACGAATCTTTTGCTAAGGGAGAAAAATTGAATGTATTAGCAGGGATACCAATTGGTATTAAAGATAATATCTCTACAAAGGGCATTAGGACAAGCTGTGCGTCAAAAATGCTGGAGAATTATGTACCTCCGTTCAATGCAACAGTTATTGAAAAAATTAATAATGCAGGCATGGTTATTATGGGCAAGACAAATTTAGATGAATTTGCAATGGGATCATCAACAGAAACTTCCTATATGCATATAACAAGAAATCCACATGATTTGGATAGGATACCGGGAGGGTCATCTGGGGGTTCTACAGCAGCTGTAGCAGCTGGCGAGGCGATATTGACACTTGGCTCTGATACTGGTGGCTCAATAAGGCAACCTGCTGCTTTATGTGGAGCAATTGGATTAAAACCAACATATGGAAGTGTATCCCGATATGGTCTTATTGCAGCTGCGTCTTCACTTGATCAAATAGGGCCTATAGGTAGGAGTGTAAAGGATATTGCTATGCTTCAAGATTTAATAAGTGGCTATGATAAAATGGATGCGACTTCAAAAAATATTGAATATCCTAATTTGGTGGATAATTTAACTGCCAATGTAAAGGGAATGAAAATAGCTGTATTAAAGGAGTTCTTTGGTGTTGGTGTTGATGATTCCATTAAAGAATCAGTTTATAAGGCGATAAAAATGTATGAAGAAAACGGTGCAGAAATAAAAGAAATATCCCTCCCTAGCACTGAATTTGCAATAGGAGCTTATCATATCATTGCATCTGCTGAGGCATCATCAAATCTAGCACGTTTTGATGGAGTAAAATATGGCTTGCGTGCAAAAGAGTATAATGATCTAACTGATATGTATGAAAAGACTAGAAGTGAAGGCTTTGGAGATGAAGTGAAACGTAGAATAATGCTAGGGACATTTGTATTAAGCTCTGGTAATTATGATGTATATTATAAAAAAGCAAAGAACCTACAAAAAAAAGTTTCAGAGGAGTTTGAAGAAGCCTTTGTAGATTTCGATGTTATTATATCACCAACAGTTGCTTCTACAGCTTCTAAAATTGGAGAAGACATTAACCACCCAGTTAAAATGTATTATAATGACTCTTGTACTATAGCAGCAAGTATCGCTGGTTTGCCTGCAATTACCCTTCCATGTGGCAAGGATGGAAATAACTTACCGATTGGCTTACAACTTATAGGCAATAAATTCAGTGAACAGACATTGCTAAATGCCGCATATACTTATGAAAATCTATGTGGTGGATTCAATGTGCTTTCACAAACATTATAGGAGGGTATTTATGAAAGATTTTGAAATTGTTGTAGGCTTAGAGGTTCATGCTGAATTAAATACGGATTCAAAAATATACTGTGATTGTAANAATATATTTGGTCTTGAAGTAAATACACAGATTTGCCCTATTTGTATGGGCATGCCNGGAACTTTGCCTACTTTAAATGAAAAAGTGGTTGAATATGCAATTAAGATGGGACATGCACTTAATTGTAAAATTAATAGTGTTTTTAAACAGGATAGGAAGAATTATTTTTATCCTGATTTACCAAAAGCATATCAAATTTCACAAGCAGAGGTACCAGTTTGTGAAAACGGGTATTTAGATGTTTTAGTCAATGGAGTGGAAAAACGGATTGGTGTTACAAGGATTCATATCGAAGAAGATGCGGGGAAGCTCATACATGATGAATCATTTGCTGGTTCGCTTGTGGATTTAAATAGATCCGGAGTGCCATTGATTGAAATTGTATCTGAACCTGATATGAGAAGTTCAGCAGAGGCTAAGGCTTATTTGGATACAATAAAATCAATATTGCAATATCTTGATATTTCAGATTGTAAGATGCAAGAAGGCTCCATACGTTGTGATGTNAATGTTTCAGTAAGNGAGAGAGGAAGTACTGAATTTGGCACACGCTGTGAAATGAAAAATGTTAATAGCTTTAGTGCTGCTGTTCGTGGAATTGAGTATGAGGCTAAAAGACAGATTGAGCTGATTCAATCAGGTGGTGTTGTTGAGCAGGAAACAAGAAGATGGGACGATGCAAAAGGCATGAGTTTCACTATGAGAACTAAGGAAGATGCACATGATTA
>JGI24708J26588_10003233_pt1 | contig 11895 bp, 13 predicted proteins | sample BioPla1DNA2_FD_26588 | JGI IMG/M metagenome (IMG submission 26588) | reverse complement strand
CTTCGCGGGTCAAGCTAATCCTGTTCGTCTCAGGATGACAAAAATGTGGGGCTTTCATAGCAATGACAAAAAGCGGGAAAAGTGCTTTTTCACACAGTCTGGCGGTTCTATTGTTAATTTACCGGGATTCACAGGGAAGAGCCGGAGTAATTAATAAATTAACAATAAAACCGTCCCCACGTTAATTTATGACTCTTTTATTTTACGTCAGGCCCCTTCAGCGGCTCTTCTATAGATATATGTCCCATAAGGGTTTCACGTTTGCTGCCGTCTACCAAAAGCTGTACCTTTTCTATTTTCTTAAGTTCCGTTAGGGAAAATACGATTTGCTGTAATATTAACGATTCCTCCAAGGAACCGCCATGCAGATTTTCCCCCGACAGGTTGACATAGGCTGTATTCTCCGCTGTTTCAACACTTAATACTTTTATCTTTTCCACTAGTGTTGTCAATCCTTCATCCTCCGGTTTATTCCTCAATTCCTCCAATATAACTTCTTCTATAGGTTTTTCTTTTACCTTTACTTCCCTTTCAACCGCTACAGTTGCATCCAGATTATCATTCCCCGTCATAATATATTCCCGGTTGGCAAAATATAGTTTTACCGTTGCTATTTCACCCTCTGGGCTGGGATCTACTATGGTGTTATCTTCCACGGGATCCTTGTTGCCTGTGTCATTTTCGTCCTCCACCGGCGCCTTGGGCTTACATGCGGCCAACGTAAATATCATAACTGCCACCAACAAAAATAATATCAGTTTTTTCATATTTTTTCATCTCCTTGTCCTTATCTATATGATATGTTTGTCGGTCCATTCCCTATACAATGAACAATTATTCGGATGCATAGCAGAAAACCGACTATCATAACAAGTTAATTTTATTATAGTACATGATTTTAAAGACCCAATCAAGAAATATTAAAAAACTGTTAAGGAATCAGTAAAAATTTGTTAGGAATTTTAATTTTAAAGGTTGTGCCCTTGCCTTGCTTACTTTCTACCCCTATACTCCAATTATGTGCTTTCAAAATATTATAAACTATGGAAAGCCCGATTCCTGCTCCGCCTGTATCCCTCGAACGCGAAAAATCCGAACGATAGAATTTTTCAAAAATGGATTCCAAATCCTTTTCTTTGATACCAATCCCGTTGTCCTCAATACTTAATAAATAGGAATTAGTCCTGTTTTGTCCCGTAATATCAACATACCTTTCTGTTTTGGACAAGTCCGTATATTTGAGAGAATTGTCTATTAGGTTAATCAACACCTCTACAATTCTTTCGGGATCACATAACACGGTAGGATTGTTTTGTATATCAACCGTAATCCATACATTTGACGATTGTGCCAGGGGTTTGACTACCTTAATACTATCCTCTATCAATTCTATCAACGGCACTTCAACTAGATTTAACCCCTGTTCCGTGATTTTGGTCAGATCCAGCAGCTTTTGTATTAAATTGGTAAGCCTGTCTATTTCCGAATCTATATCCTTCAGATATTCCTTATATATTTTTATATCGTCCTCACCGTAGAGCAAAGAATCAATTAGCGCCTTAATAGATGCCAAGGGGGTTTTAAGTTCATGGGAAACATCCCCGATAAACTGATTTCTGCCTCTATCTATCCTGTATAGTTCCCCGCTCATCAGATTGAAATTTTCCGCCAGTTTTCCTATTTCATCCTTGCCTTTGATATCTACAGTATACCCGAATTTACCCCGTTCAATCTGCCTGGTAGCCTCCGAAAGCTTAACTATCGGGGAGGACATTTTATTGCTGACTATGGCGGCAACTATTATACCGACTATCGCCGCACCTGTAGAAATACTGATTAACCTAACCCTGAAATCTGTAATATGTTTGACTGCATCATCTATATTTGCGGATATAAGAACAGCGCCTGTCCCTTGACGTTGATTTTCAACTACAACTGATATAGGCACTGCAACCTGTAAAATGTTTTTACCTTCCTTGTTATAATATCCGATTTTTTCTTCCAGATCGAGGGCACCTGTTACTTCATCGTTATGGATAGTTTCGTTTTCCAAGGTATGAAAACTGTCAGCCAACACACGAGCGTTTTTGTCTAATATAACGACCCTTTCCCCCGGTGTGGACGAATACCGCTTTGCTATCCTTTTTAAATTTACCAAATTGTCTATGCTGTCCTTACTAAGGTCACTTATAATATTAGCCGTTTTAAGTGAATCTACCTCTATGTCCCTGAATGTGGAATTTTTAATGTTTTCAATGGCCGTATAATTTATAATAATCAGGGGGATAAACATTAAAAAAATATATATTAAAACGATTTTCTGCTTGATGGATGAAAACATGGCATCAGTCCTTTTTGAAGTAGTAACCTATTCCCCATTTCGTTTTTATCATAGTTGGATCCAGTCCCGATTCCTTGAGTTTATCCCTCAGGTTTTTAACATGTACGTCTATGGTGCGGGTGTCCAGGCACGGTTCTTGCCAAATCAACTCGAATATCTTTTCTCTGGAAAAAACCCTGCCCTTATTTCTGACCAGAAGTTCCAATATGTCAAATTCCTTGGGGGTCAGCTGTATCTTGATGTCACCCCCATATACTGTTCTGGATTCCGTGTCTACCCTCAAATCTCCGNATTCATAAATATTACCTTGGGCTTCATATCCCTTTTCAATCTTTTCCAACCGTCTGGTAATCGCCCTGATTCGTGCAATGAGTTCCCTGGTATTAAAGGGTTTGGTCATATAGTCGTCCGCACCCAGTTCAAGTCCCAGTATTTTGTCTATATCCCCGTCTTTTGCCGTTAACATGATTATAGGCACATCGGAATTTTTCCTTATACGCCTACACACAGAAATACCGTCAAGTTCGGGTAACATCAGGTCCAGAATAATAAAATCAAAGCCCCCGGTTTCAAATACATCCAGCCCTTCTTGCCCGTCATAGGCAACAGATACCTTGAAACCTTCCTGCTCTAAACTTTTTCTCAATCCCTTTACCAATAGTTTTTCGTCATCAATAATTAGAATTTTCATAGTTTTCACCCCGGAATTAATATGGGGACGGCAGACTGTGTGAAAAAGTATTTTTCGCACTTTTCTGTCATTCTGAGACGGACAGTATTAACGGTGCTTACGAAGAATCCTGATTGGTTTGAAATACAGATCCTTCGCGGGTCAAACTTTTACTGCTCGTCTCAGGATGACAAAATTGCAGTGCTCTTATAGCAATGATAATTTTCACACGATCTGACGGTTCTATTGTTAATTCCCCCACGTTAATTTAGTTTTCAATCAGTGCAAAAGACAAATTTGCCGAACAAGCCAATTCCTCATCCACATATGCCTTTGCTTCCGCTTTGCCGATGCCGCGCCTTAAGGCAGTCATTTCGACTTCCATACGAATTGTGTCGCCCGGCACCACCTGTCTTCTGAATTTACATTTATCTATGCCGGTGAATACCCCCAACTTATCTTTGTTTTCATCCAGGCCCATGCAAATAGCCGCTGCTACCTGTGCCATTGCTTCCACTATCAGCACTCCCGGCATTATGGGTTTCCCGGGAAAATGTCCTTTAAAGAAAGGTTCATTTATAGTTACATTTTTTATGCCTATTGCCCTTTTTCCCGGTTCCATATCTATAATTTTGTCCACTAACAAAAACGGATATCTGTGGGGTATCAGTTTTTGTATTTCTGTAATATCCAACTCCATTTTCATGCCTCCTAATTTTTAATGCGCCTTAAACTCGGTCCAGACACGGTCATATTCCTTCAGAAAATCGCCCGGGTCTGAAAATACTTCACAATTATTTATTATATCATTAGTAGGATAAGCCACCTTGTCGTTTCGAATTTCCTCATCCAACATTTCCATGGCGCCTGCGTTAGGTGTGGAGTAGCCTACATAATCCGTATTTCTAAAGGCTATTTCAGGTCTTATCATAAAGTTAATAAATTTCTCCGCAAGTTCCTTGTTTCTGACGGTTTTGGGGATAACCATATTATCAAACCATATGTTGCCCCCCTCTTTCGGCACCACATAATTGAAATTTTCGCCTTCTTCTATTATAACCACGGCTTCTCCCGACCAAACTACTGCAAGTGCCGCCTCTCCCCCAATCATCATATCCTTTACTTCATCTATAATATACGCCATGACTAAGGGCTTTTGCGCAATCAATTCTTGTTTTGCCAGTTCCAGTTGTTCCGTATTTTCTGCATTAAGGCCAAAACCCAGTTTTTTGAGTGCAACCCCAATGGAATCCCTCTGGCTGTCCAACATCAGGATTTGACCTTTATATTTTTCATCCCACAATATATCCCAGCTGTCTACAGGTTCGGTCACTATTTTTTCATCATAAAGTATCCCAAGGGTCCCCCATAGGTACGGCACGGAATATTCATTGTTCGGGTCAAAATCCAGGTTTTTGAATGTTCCGTCGATATATTTATAGTTATCAATATTATCCATATTGATTTTTTCCAGCATATCTTCCTTTATCATACGTTCTATCATATAGTCCGATGGGAACAGCACATCATAACTTGCACCGCCGGACTTAAGTTTTACATACATGTCCTCATTGGTTGAAAATGTTTCATATATAATTTTTACACCATATTCCTTTTCAAATTCCTTTAATACGGATTCGTCTATATAGTCTGCCCAATTATATACGGTCAGTGTTTCCCTTTTGCCGGAGGAACAGCCTGCTAAAACGGAAAGCACCATGATTATAGCCAAAAACCCGGTCAATAACCTAATATTATTTTTCATTTTTTACCCCCTTTGAACTGTTTTTGATGATAAACAAAATATCCCCTTGACAGATTCTTCGCAAGCACCATTAATACCGTCCGTCTCAGAATGACAAAAAAGTAGAAAAGGTGCTTTTTTTACACAGACCATCGTCCTTGCTTTTCTTGCTGGGTTAAATCACTGCCAAACTATCGCTAAACTATTGTTGAACCATTGTTAATCGGTAGTTCTTTTGTTGATAACTAGAAGCAGGGTTAGCACCGCTAAAAACATCAACGTAGACAGAGCGTTTATTCTGGGGTTAATCCCCCTTCTCGCCATGGAATAAACAGTTATCGATAGATTGCTCACACCCCTGCCTGCTGTAAAAAAACTTATCACAAAATCATCTATGGAAAGTGTAAATGCCATCAGAGCGCCCGTCACTATTCCCGGCATGATTTCCGGCAAAATCACCTTTCTGAATGCATAGACAGGTGTGGCGCCCAGGTCCATGGCGGCCTCGGCCAGATGTTTATTCAACTGTTTCAACTTCGGCAAAACAGCCAATACCACGTATGGTATACAAAATGTAATATGAGCCAACAACATAGACAAAAATCCCAATTTCAACTTAAAAAATATGAATAATGTCATTAAAGATATACCTGTAACAATTTCGGGATTCAGAACAGGCAGATAATTGATGTTGAGTACCACCTTTTTACCCAAAAAGCTCATATTGTGGATTCCCACGGCGGCTATGGTGCCGATTATGGTAGAAATAACCGCCGAAAGTATGGCAATTACAATGGTATAATAAAATGCATTTTTTATCACATTATCGCTGAACAATTCCTTATACCACCGTAAGGTAAATCCTCCCCATTTTCCCCTTGAGCGTGATTCGTTGAAAGAAAATATCATTAAGGTGATTATGGGGGCATAAAGAAACAAAAACATTAGATATGTGTAAAACCTTCTGATAGATTTGATTACCATAACCCACCACTCTCCTCTGCAGGATCTTCATATCTTGTTGCAACAGCCATGGCTATCAAAATGAAAATCATCATTATTATAGATATTGCAGAACCGAAATTCCAGTCATATACATGGGTAAATTGTTGTTCTACAAGGTTTCCTATCAGCATAAACTGTCCTCCGCCCAGTAATCTCGGTATAACAAAGGTTGAAACCGCAGGCATAAATACCATGGTGATACCTGTTATGACCCCGGGGAGACTTAACGGAAAAATTATTTTCCTGAAAACAGTGGTTTCATTTGCCCCTAAATCTTTGGCAGCCTCTATTAAGGTTTTGTCCATTTTGGCTAAGACTGAATATATGGGCAGAACCATAAAGGGAATAAAATTATATACCATGCCCAAAATCACGGCACCGTTGTTGTATAAAAGGTTCAATGTGGGGAAATTTAAAAACCCCAATATGTTATTTATAACCCCATTTTTCCCCAACAGGGTCATCCAGGCATAGGTCCTGAGCAAAAAATTCATCCACATAGGCAACACGAATAAGAGAACCATCAAGTTGCGTTTAGAAATATCAGTTCCCGCAATGATCATAGCCATGGGATAACCCAATATTAGGCAAAATACAGTCGATATAAATGCCAATTTTAGAGACCTGTAAAGTACCTTCCCGTAAATAGGAGTCATAAATCGCCTGTAGTTTCCCAGGGTAAGACCCCCTTCCCTGAAGCTGAAACTAAAATAAAGCACCAAAACCAGGGGAACAATTATAAAAATAATCAACCATACTATATAAGGATAAGCCAAGATTTTCTGCTTTGATTTCATAGCTAAATCCCCCTCTCCATAATATGGATTAAATCCGGTCCTATGTTCATACCTATGGTGCTGCCGACCGGTGCCATATCCGTGCTGTGTATCATCCACCGCCTTCCATTCTCTTTGACTATCATTTCATAATGAACACCCTTAAATGTACTCGTTATCACCTCTCCCCTTAGCATACCTGTTTCCGCCGAGGTTATTTCAATATCCTCAGGCCTTATGACAACCTCCACCCGGGTGTTTTCCCCAAAACCCTTATCCACACAATCAAAGGTTCTGTTTGCAAACTCCACCAGATAATCCCTAATCATAATTCCCTTTACTATATTGCTCTCCCCTATGAAATCCGCAATAAATGCGGTTTTAGGTTCATTATAGATATCCTCGGGTGTACCTATCTGCTGTATTTTTCCCTCATTCATAACTGCAATGGTATCCGACATGGTAAGAGCTTCTTCCTGGTCATGGGTTACATAGACAAAAGTAATTCCTACTTCTTGTTGAATTTTTTTAAGTTCTATCTGCATGCCTTTTCTTAGTTTCAGATCCAGAGCACCCAAGGGTTCATCCAACAAAAGCACCTCAGGCTCGTTAACCAAAGCCCTGGCTATGGCCACCCTTTGCTGTTGTCCTCCACTCAAAGATTCTACACTTCTCTTTGCAAAGCTTTGCAATCCCACAAGCTGCAGCATCTCTTCCACTTTTATTTTGATTTCCTTCTCAGGAATCTTTTTTATTCTGAGTCCGAAAGCTATATTTTCAAATATGTTCATATGAGGGAACAAGGCGTATTTTTGAAACACCGTGTTTATCTGCCTTTTATAGGGGGGCAAATCATTGATTCTTTTGCCTTCGAAAAAAACATCCCCTGCAGTCGGGTATTCAAATCCGCCGATAATCCTTAACGTGGTTGTTTTGCCACATCCACTTGGCCCCAACAGCGTCAAGAATTCATTTTTCCTGATATACAAATTAACATTGTCCAAAACCGACGTCTCATCATAGATTTTGGTTATATTTTTTAAATCAATTATGTTCTGACCCATTTGAATACCCCCCTTATTTTATATTGATTTTTTATGATAAATTTTCATTACTAAAAACAAGTATAGTAAGGATATCTATACTATGTCAATGAGTTTTTGTTGAAATTTTAAATATGTTTTAGTGTCCGCACAGGAACAAATTTTGTAAGCCTATTCGGCCTGTTAGAACACGATGGGCACCAATTCCTATCCTGCCAAATATACTATAGTATACCATGATTCCATGGTATATCTATCATAATAAACAGCATCGAATTACAATAGAGAAAAATAAACGAAACGATAAAAATGCAGCGTTCTAAACATGCCCCCTTATTTTTTTCTTTATCTGTCGTATTCATGCTGATCCTATAATAAAGGAGGGAACCTAATTATGTTTTATAGCCAACATTCCTGCCCTAGCGGCACAATGTCATACACCATCAGAGCCGGTGATACCTTTTATCAATTATCCATATCACACGGCGTGTCTCTCGATGCTATGTTAGCGGCTAATCCCGGGGTTAACCCCGACAGATTATCCATAGGCCAAGTAGTCTGTATACCCACAGGACCCGGTCCCGGGCCGCCCCCAACAGGCGCATGTCCCACATTGAGAATCGGCAGTAGAGGTGCCTCGGTAACGCGTCTTCAACAACTCCTGAGAAACGAAGGATATGACCCCGGTCCCATCGACGGCATTTTTGGCTCCCGAACACAAACAGCTGTTATGGCCTTCCAAAGGGATTCACATATTCCTGTGGACGGAATAGTAGGTGTGCAAACATGGACCGCACTCGGCGTTAATTGCGGAGTCACGCCACCATCACATACCTGTCCCGCGGGAACAACACCCTATACCATAAGAGCCGGAGATTCCTTTTATCTCCTTTCCATAAGATTTAACACAACAGTGGGTGCCATTGTTGCCGCTAATCCGGGTGTAAATCCAAATGCTTTACAGATAGGCCAAATAGTTTGTATTCCCAGATAGGATAAAAAATAGTGAAAACCCTGGAGGTCGGGACTTTTCACTGCATTAAAAACCATGGGCTGTCCTGCCTGTCCAATCTTTATCCGGCAGAAGGACTTTACCCATGGTTTTCTTATTTGAATCTGCTGCTCAATTCCGCAAAAACCTCCTCGGGAACAACATTTTTTTCTTTCAGCAAAACCAACAGATGATATAATAAATCACCGGTTTCATAAATCAGTTCGTTCCTGTCGGGATTTTTGGCAGCTATAATAACTTCAGCCGATTCTTCCCCGATCTTTTTCAAAATCTTATCCAATCCTTCATCAAATAAATAGTTCGTATAGGAGTTTTCCTTGGGGTTTTCTTTTCTATCTGTAATAATGGCATATAATCTTTCTATTATATCGGAATCTATCTTTTCTCCCCTTTCCCCTTCATAAAGATAAAGGAGATTGAAAAAACAGCTTCTCGCTCCTGTGTGGCACGCCACTCCTTTTTGTTCCACTCCGATTAAAAGAGTATCTCCATCGCAATCATAATTTATACTTTTCACCTTTTGGATATGTCCCGATGTTTCCCCTTTGTGCCACAATTCTTTCCTGCTGCGGCTCCAAAACCAGGTTTCACCTGTTCCCAGAGTTTTCTTTAGGGAGTCTTCATTCATATAGGCAAGCATCAGAACCTCTTTTGTATCGGCATCCTGAATTATGGCCGGTATCAATCCATTTTCATCAAACTTTAAACCTTTTAGTTTGTCCATTTCTGTGCTCTTCCCTTTCTTATACGGATTCCTCTGCTGACTAAGTACTGCTTGAGTCTTTTGATATCGACTTCCCCAAAATGAAATAGGGAAGCTGCAAGGGCGGCATCCGCCTTACCCTCTGTAAAAACATCATAAAAATCTTCCAACTTACCTGCACCGCCTGAGGCTATTACAGGAATCTTTACCATTTCGCTTATTCTTCTTGTGATACCGATGTCATATCCGCTTTTAGTACCGTCCTTGTCTATGCCCGTAAGTAGAATTTCCCCGGCACCCAGTCCCGCTACCGTTCTGGCCCAAATTATTGCTTCCAGTCCCGCATCTTCCTTCCCACCTTCTATATATACACTGTAGACATCATCTTTATACTGTTTTACGTCAATTGACGCAACAACTGTGGGGGAACCGAAAATCTCCGCACACTCCGTAATAATGGAAGGTGTGTAAACAGTGGCAGAGCCTATAGAAACTTTATCCGCACCGCTCTCTATTGTTTGTCTGAAGTTCTCCACACTTTTAATTCCTCCCCCCACTATTAAGGGAATGGATATGCTGCCTGCTATTTTTTCTACCACATCCAATAATTCTTTCCTGCCCTCCTCGGTTGCACTGATGTTCAATAGTACCAGTTCATCTGCACCTTGGGATTCATAGGCTTTTGCGATTTCTATAGGGTCGCCCGCGTCAACTAAGTCCGCAAACTTCACGCCTTTTACTACCCTTCCCTTATCTATATCCAAACAAGGAATAATCCTTTTTCCCTTCATTTTTTATATCACCTCTAAATCAGTTAAATTTATTTTCCCTTCGTAAAGGGCTTTTCCGACAATAGCACCCGCCACGCCGATTTCCGATAGTTTTTTTAGATCCCCCATGGAGGATACCCCTCCGGAGGCTATAACATCTATGGATACACTATCATTTATATTTTTGATTGCTTCGAAATTGGGGCCTTCCAGCATCCCGTCCTTTGCTATATCCGTATAAATAACAGTTTTTATACCCAGTTGTTCTATTTTTTTAGCGAACTGCAGGGCATCTGTTGTACTTGTTTCAGTCCAACCATCCATAGCAACAAAACCATTTTTGGCATCTATGGCTACTATAATTTTTTTCCCGTATGTATCCACCGCCTCTTTGAGCATTTTTTCGTCCTGAACCGCTTTAGTACCTATTATTACCCTATCCACACCGATATCAATCAATGTCCCGATTGTTTGCAGATTTCTGACACCGCCCCCTACCTGAATGGGAATATCTATTTTTTCTACGATTCCCCTGATGATTTCAAAATTTTTGATTTTGCCTTCTAGTGCACCGTCCAGGTCTATAATATGCAGGGCCTTTGCTCCTTGTTGTTGCCAAAATTTTGCCATCTCTTTGGGGTCTTCATGGTACACTGTTTCTCTATCAAATTTGCCCTGGGTCAGCATGACACACTTGCCGTTTTTTATATCTATTGCAGGGTAGATTAACATGTATTTTATCACGCTCACTTTCGTTAGGTTTTATAATTTCCCTTTAGTAGACAAAACTCCCTCTCTGGGACGAGGGGACAGGTACCTTTTCCCAGTTTCCCCAAGTTTGGTGGGACGAGAGGATTGGGATGGGACGAGAGGACACTGTAGAACTGGGAAAAGGTACCTGTCCCCTCGTCCCATTATCACGCTCGCTTTCGTTAGGTTTTATAATTTCCCTTTCGTAGACAGGACTCCCTCGATCCTTGAATCGAATCGGGTTGCTTTATCCAACGCCTTGGCAAAGGCCTTAAACATACTTTCAATAATATGATGATTGTTTTTGCCGTACAGGTTTCTAATATGGAGGGTCATGCCGCTGTTGAAGGCCAGTGCTCTAAAAAATTCCTCTACCAACTGCACCTCGAAATTTCCGGTCAGTTCACCTGTGAAATTTGCTTCATAATGTAGGAAAGGCCTGCCACTTATGTCCATGGCTACCATGGACAAGGCTTCATCCATAGGAATAAAAGAGGTAGCATATCTCACTATTCCCTTTTTGTCCCCCAGGGCCTTGGCGACAACCTGTCCTAAAGCAATTCCGACGTCTTCTACCGTATGATGAAAATCTACTTCTATGTCTCCCTTTGCTTGTATGTTCAGGTCTATGAAACCGTGTCTGGCTATTTGTTGTAACATATGGTCGAAAAATGGGATTCCTGTATTTATGTTGTTTTCGCCTTTACCGTCTATATTTATGTCGATTTTTATGGTGGTTTCCGTGGTTGAACGTTCTAAACTATAGGTTCTGTTTTTCATTTTATTATTTTACTCCTTTTTAAATATAGATCCTTCGGGGGTCAAATCCCCGATGTCCATCCTTTGGATAGGGGCAGACGACTCTGTCTGTCCGGGGTGGACAGGGTTGTCCACCCCTACATTTGGAATACAGATCCTTCGGAGGCCAGTTTATACTGTCCGTCTCAGGATGACAAAAATGCAGGTTAGGTAGGGACAGACGCCAGACTGTGTGAAAAAGCACTTTTCTCGCTTTTTGTCATTCTGAGTGTAGCGAAGAATCTCGTTTTTAGGCCATTTGAGATCCTTCGCTTCGCTCAGG
>JGI24708J26588_10003227_pt1 | contig 11905 bp, 8 predicted proteins | sample BioPla1DNA2_FD_26588 | JGI IMG/M metagenome (IMG submission 26588) | reverse complement strand
ATTTTCTCCTCACTTTCTTTTTTTTATTATTATGTATTTTTGATGTTTTTATTTTACCAAGAGGAAAAAGAATAGTAATTGATCTTGATCAATTATTTCAANTCTTTCATCATTGAAAGTTATCCTTGAACAGGATAGAATAAATTAGAGGTGACATTTATAATGACAGAATTGTTTTTTGAAAAGCTTTCAAGATTTCCACGTCTAAGCCAACCATGTACTATATCTATTCCGTTCAGACAAGGACAATTAACAGATGTTGGAATGTTGTCTATAGAAGATGAGGGGAAAAAACTTCCAACTCAAAAATCCATCCTTTCAACATGGCCAGATGGTTCTGTGAAATGGGTATTAGTAAATTTTCTGGTTGATCTGCCCGGGAACAATGAAAAGAAAATTACTATGAGCCTTAACGAACCCGCTAACGCATCTCCTGAAATACCAGTATTGGTGTGCATGCAGGCAGGTCGTCCTTGTATAACAACTGGAGATATACAGTATGTTTTCAGCTCTCCAGGTGAAAAAAGCATTTTTTATTCCATTGACGGGCCGGGTTTTCATTTTTCTAAGAATGAATACAATGGTCCTACAATCTATGATGAAAATGGAAATGCCTTTACACTAACCATAGACGAAACTGGTTGGTCGATATTGGAAAATGGTCCCGTAAGAGTTGTCCTCTTTGCAAAAGGAAGGCATTTGAATTCAGATGGTAGCCTGTTGAACTTCGAAATAAGAATTGAAGCCTACGCAAGCAAACCTTATTTAATGCTGGATTATCGTATAATAAATAAAGATAAGTCAGCTCAAACCATATTAAAAGGAATCAAGATGACCTATCGACCAAAAGGAAGAACAGATAATGTGCATACTTCTCTTGCCACATCAAACTATAGGAGTAACATAATAAAAGGGCAGTCAACGGATATAATAGAGCAAGCCATAGACAGTACATATCTTTTAAATGATGCCAACGAACAGTTCCCCGAAACCTTGTACGGAACGTTCTGGGCTGATTGGTCGTGCCCAGATAAAGGAGGAGTCTGTGCAACAATCTTTCAAGCCTATCAAAACTTTCCAAAGGCGTTGAAAGTATCCCAGGCTGGCATGGATATCAGTATTTTGCCAGATGATAACTCGTTAACCTTTTATCAGGGAATGGCAAAAACCCATAGAGTATTTTTACACTTCCATGACTTTAACGAAACTGTAGAGAATCTGAATGTTCAAAGTCTTCAGTTTCAAATGCCAGATAGGCCTATTCTTTCTGCATCTGTTTACAAGGATGCAGGTGTTTTTGAAGATGTTTTTCCTACCGAAAAAATAAGCAAAGTAGAAACAAGTCTTATCTCCATGGCGGACCAAAGGTTAAAAGCCTATGGCATTTTACATTGGGGAGATGCTCCAGATCCTGGCTATACCGAGCAAGGTCGAGAAGGCGGTAAGCTTGTCTGGACAAATAATGAATATGATTACCCTCATGCCATGATGTTGATGTATGCAAGAACAGGTGAGAGAAGAATGTTAGACTACCACCTTGTTTCAGCACGCCATCAGTTAGATGTGGATATATGCCATTTCAGTGATGATCCATTGAGATACCAAGGTCAGATATCTCATTCAGCCCATCATACCAACGGTGAGATTACTCCTAGTCATGAGTGGGTTGAAGGCTTACTTGACTATTACCATCAAACTGGCGATATTGCAGCACTTGAAGGTGCTATTGGTATAGGCGAAAATATCTTGCGCATATTAAAAACACCTAAATTTCAAACCACCGGGGGATTAAGTGCACGAGAGACTGGTTGGGCTCTACGTACCATAGTTGCACTCTATAAAGAAACTCATGACAAAAAGTGGCTTAAACCTGCTGACAGTATCGTTGATGATTTTGAAGATTGGAAGAATGAATATGGTGGATGGCTTGCACCATATACTGACCATACCATCATAAGGGTTCCATTTATGATCTCGATTGCAGTTAATAGCCTAATGCGTTATTACCGAATAAAACCTCAAGAACGTATTAAATCAATGATTCTTAGTGCAGTATATGATATGGTTGAGAATTGCATAATGGAAAATCGTCTATTTTATTATAAGGAATTACCCAGTTTAAGAAGGCTTGGTAACAATCCTTTAGTACTGGAAGCACTCTGTTATGCTTACGAGCTTTCGGGAGATATTGAACTATTGAAGGCAGGTCTTCCCACCTTTGACAACGCAATTGAATTTAATCTCGCATTTAATCATGCAAAAAAAGCTGTTGAAGACGCGGTAATTGTTTACGGTGGAGCCAGCCCAAAGAGATTTGCACAATATTTTCTACCTATTGCGTATTATTATAAAACAGCTCAAGAAGCCGGCATTTTATAATTCAAATAGAGCATTCTGTAATTTAATTAGGGCATTTTTTTGATGTTACATGCTTTTTATTCTGCTGTACAATATTAAATGGTTATTCATGAAAGTATGACACCACATATTGTACAGCTAATCTTTACTCGTTCCACCGTAAAATCCTTAACAAGGGTTTAAGTATACTTTAACCACCCTTTTTACTGACATTAGAAAATATACCTTGAAGAACTATAAAAACAAACAAGAATCCTGATGTAATAATTCTAGGCCAAGATGCATCGACAATACCAATTAAGGGCACTACTCGTTCTATGATCGAGTTAATTAATACTCCGAAAAAAGTACCAATTGGAAGTCCTACACCGCCGCTTAGCATAACTCCACCTATTACACTTGAGGATATTGCATCAATCTCATAACCATAACCATTTCCAGGATTACCTGATGGTGCAAAAAGTGTATATAGAAAGCCTCCAATACCAGCAAGTAGACCGCAGAGTAAATGAGCTCTAAATTTCGTGCGTTTTACATCTATCCCCATTAAATGTGCACTTTGGGGGCTACCACCTACAGCATATAGGGAGCGTCCAAACTTTGTTTTTTTGAGCATTATGATTACAATAATCAAGACAATAATGGCTACAATTGATGCTGGTGTGAGATATGCCACATCTAAAGTTCCGTTCTTACGTACATTATATAAGAATGGAATGTACAACTTAGCTCCAGACCAGCCCATAAACATCTCATTAGTTATGGGTACGGACTTTGCATTAATAACACTTATCATACCACGAGCGAAATACATACCCGCTAAAGTTACAATGAAGGGCTGAATCTCCATATAAGCAACTAAATACCCTTGAACAAATCCAAACGCCAGACCTATACACAGAGCTGTAGGTATTGTCCAAATCGCGCTTACATTGTTATTTAGAAGCATCGTTGCAATAACCATGCTCACCAAGCCAGTCACTCCACCAACAGAGATGTCAATACTGCCAGAAATGAGTACAATTGTCAAACCCAAAGCAAGCAGTAACAGATAGGCTTTATTATTAAGTAAATTAAAAAATACAGAGTATTTTGCAAAATTACTTTCGGAAAATACAATTGCTGAAATAATATATATTATTACAAAAAGAGATATAGTAATCAGCAACAACATCTCTGCATTGTTTAGGGATTTACGCTTTATTGACTTTAAACTTAATTTTGTATTTCTACCTTCTTTCATTGCGTTAACCTCCAACAGATACATTCTTGCTGAATATTTTCTGAGTAAAATGTTTGATTTTTGTCTTAAATACATCACTGCTTGCAACAATTATTACAATGATTATAAGAGCTTTAAATACGTTCAATTGATCTGCACGCACATTCATTGCATACAGTGTTGTTGTTATGGCTTGGATGGTATATGCTCCTATGATAGAACCTGCTATGCTAAATTTACCACCACCCAAATTATTGCCGCCTAACGCCACCGCCAGTATAGCGTCCATTTCTATTCCTAAACCCAGTTCACCTGAGTTTACGCTTCCTACACTACTCGATCCAACGAGTCCGGCCAATCCAGCCAATACTCCATATAGCACAAATGTCAAAAACTTAATAACACTTGATTTTAGTCCCACAAGGCGGGACGAAGCATCATTTATCCCAACACTTTGTATATAAAGACCCAGACTTGTCAATCGGGTAAGCAATGTTATAAAAATAACTGTTACCGTACTTACGATAATTGTCGTCCTTATGGGCACCCCTGGTATTTGGACTCCTAACCATTTATATACAGGATTCATGATATATATCGTTTGCCCGTGGGTTATCTGCTTCGCGATTGAGCGACCTGCAGTAAAAAGAATAAGAGAGGTTAACATTGGTGGCATTCTTAACTTTGACACTAAAAATCCGTTGAAAGCACCACATAATGCCCCACCAAGCAAACCTACAAGTAATGCTAAAAGGTAAGGGCTGTGAAAAACATCGGTTCTGTACTCTGATCCATTCAGCATTAAGCCACAAAAGCTGGCTGCTACTGCCATTATTGCGCCGGCACTGATATCTTGCCCACCAGACGCTGCTGTAACTAAAGTCATGCCCAATGTTACAATAACTAGTTCACTGGCTTCATCCAAAATATTTGGTATATAACCTGATATCAATCCATTTGCTATTGTTATTTTGAAAAAACCCGGGGTAGTGATAATATTTTGAACAACAACAATAAGTAAAACCACTACCGAAAAAGTCAGTCTATTGCTTGCAAGACTCTTGGCAAATGAAATAAATGTAGATTTACTAAGCTTATTATTACCTTTTAAGTCACTCATTGCTCTCCTCCTGCTATTGTCCGCATGATCGTTTCCTGATTAAGATCACTATCAGTCAATTCTCCGACCTTTTGGCGATCGCGCATAACCACTATCCTTGAGCATGTCCTGAGCATTTCGTCTAGCTCTGAAGAAATAAACGCCACACTCTTGCCTTCCTCCGCCAGTTTTAATATGAGTTTTTGTATTTCTGTTTTTGTACCAACATCAATACCACGAGTGGGCTCATCCAATATCATGAATTCAGGATTTGTAAGTAACCACCTTGCTAAAATAACCTTCTGCTGGTTACCACCAGAAAGACTCTTAATGGGTGTCTCTTTGCTTGCAGTTTTGATGTCAAGAAGTTTAATATACTCATCGGCATATTTTTCCATCTCTTTTCGGCTTAAACGTTTGAATATCCCCCGTTTTGCCTGAAGAGCAATGATAATATTCTCCCTGACAGAAAGCTCGGACAGTATACCTTCTGCTTTTCTGTCTTCTGGTAAATATGCCATCCCATGTTTCATAGCATCTAAAGTTCTCTTTATGGTTACGCTTTCCCCTTTTATGAATTGCTGTCCCTCAACAGCCTTATCCGCACCATATATAGTTCGGACTAACTCGCTACGTCCAGAACCCAACAGGCCACTGAAGCCTACAACTTCGCCTTTATAAATCTTCAAGTTAAAAGGTGCAACCTTAGAAGCTCCACTTGACAAATTACATGCTTCTAAAACTGGTACCTCTGATTCGGAACTTGATTCATCTTTATGGACACTGAGATCTGAAAGAACTTCAATTTCCTTGCCCATCATCTTTTTTACAAGTTCAAAACGTGGCAAATTTTCTATCTCATATTCCCCAACGAGTTCACCATTTCTTAGTACAGTTATGCGATCACATATCTCATAAACTTGTTCGATAAAGTGTGTAATGAAAATGATCCCCACTTTATTTTTCTTGAGCCGTCGCATAAGGTCGAAGAGCCTTTGTACCTCATCTGCATCAAGAGAAGAAGTAGGTTCGTCAAGGATTAAGTATTTACATTCTGTATTCACAGCGCGTGCAATTGCGATCATTTGCTGGATCGCAATAGAATAGCTATCGAGTTGCGCCGTTGGTTCAGCCAAAATATTTAGCTCTTTCAAGAGGCATTCGGCTTCATCATTCATACGCTTCCAGTCTATTAAGCATCTTTTTAATGGTTCTCTCCCCAAGAAAAGATTTTCTGCAACCGTAAGATTTGGACATAAATTCAATTCTTGATAAACAGTGCTTATCCCATACCTTTGTGCATCTTGAGGTGAACGAACTAATACGGGGTTTCCTTCCAAATAGACTCTTCCTTCGTCCATTGGATGAACCCCAGTTAGAACCTTAATCAGTGTTGACTTGCCAGCACCATTTTCACCCATCAGTGCATGTATTTCTCCACAGCGTAAACTAAAATCAACATTATTCAGTGCACGAACACCTGGAAAAGACTTTCCAATACCAATCATTTTTAGAGAAGGGCCTGCCTCGTCATTATGANCGGGCTGTTTGCCCATACAATCTGAGTTATTCTGTTCTTGCTTTAACTTCTCCATATGTATGCCCACCTTTATTTCGATGTTGTTTAATGATTATGAGTTCAGATCAAATGATTGCTTATTCTAGTTCGAGGAGATTTCAATATCTCCTCGAACCAGATTCTTTATCTTAGTAAATAATTATCAAATACTAAAAATCTTTTACTAGAGTGTTTTGATTAGTATTGACGAGCGTCAATAATCTCCTGAGTAATGGTATCATAGAAGAATGCTGACTCTTCAACGGTCTCGGTCTTACTTGGCTTTCCACCGCTTTCCATGTTCTTGATAATTTCAGCAACTTTTGGACCATGTAGAGGGTTACATTCAACGTTACAATTAATCTTACCTTCCAAAGTCATTTGGAGATATGCTCTGTTAGCATCGAAAGAAATTATTGCTACGCCGTCGTCTCCACCAGCTTTCATACCTGCTTCTTCGAGAGCTTGAATGGCACCGTCTGCCATATTGTCGTTCTCAGCATATACGCATGTTATGTCACTACCAAACTGTTGAATCCATGAAGACATTATTTCTTTTGCAGTATCAGTACTCCAGTCACCTGTTTGCTGAGCAAGTAGTGTCCAACCATTTGCTGTTATAGCGTCCTCAAGAGCTTCGGTACGTCCTACTTGGGCAGATGCTCCGAGCTGACCTTGTAAATGAACTATATTTGCTGGTGTTCCACCTGAAAATCTCTTTTTCATCCACTCGGTAGCTTTAACACCCTCTCCATAGAAATCACTGCCTAGCCAGCACTCATAAAGTTCATCACTGGCATTAATAGTACGGTCCATAAGAATAACGGGTATTCCCGCATCCTTTGCGTTTTTGAGAACTGTATCCCAGCCGTCTACATTAACTGCTGCAATAATTATGTAGTCAACTTCTTGGTCTATGAACCCTTGAACATCAGATACTTGTTTTGCAGCATCATTGTTTGAGTCTGCAAGTATTAAGTCGAAACCATTTTCCTTTGAAAGTGCTTGTTGAACTGAATTTGTGTTAGCCTTACGCCAGTCAGACTCGTCTGCTTTACATTGTGCAAAACCAACTGTGATAAGACCGCCGGACTTGCTAGGAGTACCTGTTGTTGGTGATTCACACGCTACTAATCCCAATGTGACAATTGCAACCAAAAGTAATACAAATAACTTTTTCATTTACCTATTCCCCTTTCAACAATTTGTTATAATATCCATATATTTAGCTTAAACATATGGAAATTAAAAACAATAGTTTAGGGAAAACATCATAAATATTCTAACCAAATTGATTAAAAATTGAACAAAATTTCATTAATTGTGGTTCTGTTTTTGTTTATTATCACTAATAACTCGTAAAATTTCTAACCTTTATAGTGAAAAATCACACATGGTATTCTCCATTATTACCCCAGTTGCAAAATTTCGTGCTTAGAATGAATCTCAGTCAGATTAATATTCTCTGCTATCGAGCATTTTGCAAAATTTTGTGTTTAGTATGAATCTCAGTCATACTAATAATCTCTGATATCAATCATTTCCTGTGTTATAGTGAAGCAATCGAATTGTGTCTCTTCAACATATCTTATTCGACCAATGGGCTCTTTGCGCTCAAGTTTTTTAATAATTTCATCAACATATGGTCCTTGCAGTGGATTGCATTCCACATTCAATGCAATTTTTTGCTCTAGACAGTACTGAAGACCAAGCCTTGTCGCATCAAATGAAATGACAATGACACCATCAACTGGATTGCATACCAGTCCAGCCTCTTCCAGTGCTGCTATAGCCCCAAGAGCCTCTCCATCATTTTCACAATAAACAACATCAATGTCTTTTGTATCCTCTAAAATTGAACCCATAACCTCATACGCCTTAGCTCTTGTAAAATCACCACACTGCTGAGCAACTAATTGCCAGTTTGGATGCTTACTCACGGCTTGCTCTAACGCAGCTGTTCTTCCAATCTGTGCAGTGGAGCCTATTGTTCCCTGAATATGTACTATGTGAACGGGTTCTTCTGTTCTACTTTGTTTTTTTAGAAAATCTTCCAGCCATAGTACGGCTGTTTCGCCTTCACTATAGAAGTTAGAACCAATGTATGCTGTGAAAAGTCCTTCAACATCGGACTCAATATATCTATCTGTTACAATAACTGGTATATTCGCCTTTTTCGCTTCAAGTAAGATGGAATCCCATCCTGTTTCGACCTTTGGAGAGAACAAAATATAGTCAACCTCTTGCTGAATAAAGGTACGAATAGCACGAATTTGGTTTTCCTGCTCTTGACGTGCATCTTCATAGAATAGTACATATCCATTTTCTTCAGTCAAAGTAGCCTTAATACTCTCAGTATTTGCAACTCGCCATTCTGATTCTGCGCCAACTTGAGAAAACCCCACCACTATCAGTTTATCATCAGCACTGTCCAGTGTGGACTCTGCTTCTTTTTCGCATCCGCAAAATAAAACTAATAAACAAATAGCTACTAATAATAATTTTCTCATATTCGCCATCTCCCTATATAACTTGACAAAGTATAATCAACCGTTTGTTTGCTGACTTAATTGCATAGGTATTTCAACAATAACTCTAGTACCTCCATCGGGCACGCTCTCCAAAGACAATCCGTATTCGCTGCCAAATAGTATCTGAATTCTCTGGTGAACGGCTCTCAAGCCAAACCCTTCACGTTTTTTGTCAGTCAACGAAGAGCGCAGCTCACACAAACGCTCTTCGGACATTCCCACGCCATCATCCACTACTTCAAGAACTACGTGTCCATTCTCTGCTCTACCCGTTAATCTTATCAGGCCTTTGCAACGCCTATTCTTAATGCCATGATATAGCGCATTTTCTACCAATGGCTGAAGTGTAAGTTTTGGTAAAACATAGTTATCAAGTGCGTCTGGGATTTCAATCTCGTAATCCATCATATCCACATAACGCATATGTTGAATTTCCAAATAACTCCGAACATGCTTTTTCTCTTCAGCTATTGTAATTACATCTTTACCACTACTTAAGGAAAAACGGAAATAATTAGACAAACTTGCCACCATCTTGACTGCACCATTTATTCCTCCAGACTCTATTAGCCATATAATTGTGTCGAGTGTATTATACAGAAAATGTGGATTAATTTGTGCCTGAAGCAATGCAAATTCCGTTCGCCTACGCTGTTTTTCCTGTTCGGCATTCTTATCGATCTGCCATTTAAGGCGCTCAACCATACTCTCTATACCATCTGAAAGGATCTGTATTTCCTCAACATCAGCTTTAACAGGTTCGCAAACCAATAAGCTACCCTTACCAATTGCTTCTAAACGCTCACAAATCCTGTCGATGGGGTCCACTATTTTTTTAGTAAGCTTTTTTGAATTATTTAACAGGAGGAATAGTAAAATTAGTACTAATACTCCAACTAAAGTCATTAGAGCTATCACATTTTTGATCATTGTGGACTGGAGATCATTTAGATGTACCGCTTCGTAATATAGATATGTATACATAAACCTCTGAATCAAATCTGTCAGGATGTAAATGTTTTTTTCTAACTGATCCACACGAGAATCATACTCTTCAGTCTCTGCAATCTGTTGCATCTTTTCTTCAAGATTGTGACAGAGATTTAGTACACTACTGATTGCACGAAGACTATCCTTTTTCGTAGTAGTATCAATCAGCTTCTGTGCAATTGCCTTTGCTGAATAAACTTCCTCAATGGGTAGGCCTTCAGAATATTGGCTGTCAATAACATAATAGTACATCTTTAAATCGACATTGTCCTTGAAGTCTTGATTGAAGTTCGAAGCCGTAGTTACATTATTCAAGATTGCATTATACCTTAGCGCATATGCTAATCCTAAAACTGCAAGAATAATGATTACGAGAATAAGCGGTATTGCTACAATCATAATCATTTCCCACAGTCTTCTTTGCATCTTTATTTTTTTTCCTTCTTTGTAGAAAAAAATTGTTTTCACTGCTTGTTTCCTTTACGATATTCACTTGGCGTACAGCCTGAAGTTTTTTTGAACACAAAACTAAAATAACGGGGATCCTTATACCCAATGTCGAAGGCTATTTCGTTAAGGCGCATGTCGGTTTGACGAAGCATATGTTTGGCTTTTTCTATTCTCTTAAATGTAATATATTCTGTTAAGGTTTGTCCAACTTCTTGGCTAAATATTGCAGAAAGGTAGTTCGGGCTGATATTGACCTCTTTAGCCACCATATCGAGTGATATGGATGTATCAGAAAAATTATTATTTATAAAGTCAATGGCTTGTTTTAACACATCACTTTGCAGTTTTGTATGTTCTAGATCGCGCTGTTCAATGGCCTTACCTAAAACATGCCGTCCGTACTTCCTCACATCTTCCACAGTCGACACATTTGCTTTTGGCCAAAGTTCCAGTGACCAAAATATATCGGCACGGCAGCCTATGGAATCTAAATACTCAACGGTTGTAAAGTAAAGTGTCATAGATAAGTATCTGCAGAATAGATGAATTGAAACAACTTTCTCGTCAGCGTTTTTTACCAACTGGTCCATGAAGTGATTAATCTCACTTATTGTTCCACTACTTAAGAACTTACGGATATTTTCTTGCTCAATCTCACTTCTTTCGATATCTGTTTTAGATATGTTCTTTTTCTGAAAATTGCGTATAAGCTCCTCAGACATGATATGCTCTTCTGGGCATAAATAACGATAGGACAAAATGCGGCTTACCTTTTCATAGCAGGCAGGTATTGCACTAAGACGTGACACTGGTGTACCACACGCGATATACCAGTCCACATCATGCCCAGCAGTGGCACAACATCTCTTAATATTCTCTATGCAATCTTGAGTTAGCTGCTTTATATTTTCCTCCATACCCTTTACCAAAATAGCATATGTAGTGATATTGCAGCGAAACAATAACAAGTCTGGATTGCTAACGATAAGTTGTGTAACCTTTTCTTGAATGTCTGAAAGAGACTTTGTATAGCCCTCAGGCATGCTCCCATCATATTCGGTACTATTTAGAGAAAAAAGAACTAAGTTATAAAATGGAGCATTTAAGTCTATACCCATCTCTTTTGCTGTTTCTGATATTTCAGATACACTCAAACCACCAGTTATGATTTGCTCAAAAAAGTTTCTTCGTGAAAAATTTTCGTATTCTTGGGCTTCCCTTCTAAAGTTCTCAATATATTTCTTTTGTTGTTGTTCTTCCTCCAATCTTTCATACATCTCGAGTAGAATTTCCACCATTTTTTCTTTTATAATTGGCTTAAGAAGGTATTGATCTACTCCCATTCGAATAGCCTGCTGAGCATAAGAGAAATCGTCATATCCACTGATGATGACGATTTTTGCATTAGGTAAGTCTTTACGGACAAGTTCAATCAATGAAAGTCCATCCATAAAGGGCATTTTTATATCGGTAATAATAAGATCGGGTTCTATCTTGCGAATCATGGGTAGCGCGAGTTCACCGTCCGAAGCGTCACCAGCATACATAAATCCATACTGTTCCCATGGAATACTTTTCCGAATTCCTTCACGTACTACAATCTCATCCTCGACAAGAAAGACCTTGAACATGAAATATCTCCCTTCACTCGAACAGTTGAGCTTTTGTGAAAATAAGGCCTAAAATCGTAAAGCGCT
>JGI24708J26588_10003224_pt1 | contig 11912 bp, 10 predicted proteins | sample BioPla1DNA2_FD_26588 | JGI IMG/M metagenome (IMG submission 26588) | reverse complement strand
CCCCCCTTTTCCTTTACCAAACTACTACTGCACCGTCAATCCTGGGCTCGGTAGCCCCTACCAACACGTCTCTGTCCCTGAACACGATCTGACCCCTGCCGTAACCCACGTTTTCTTTCGTCACGGTCACTTCGTGGCCCCGCTTCACCAAACCGTTAATGATCTCCGCCGGCAGAGTGTTCTCCAAATTGACCTTTCTTCCCCGCATCCACTGCCAGCGGGGCGCATCCAAGGCTGCCTGGGGGTTATGGGCAAAGTCGACGAGGTTCATCACAACCTGGACATGCCCTTGGGGCTGCATAAACCCACCCATGACGCCAAAGGGACCCACAGGCTGGCCGTCCTTGCTGAGGAAGCCGGGAATAATTGTATGGTAGGGACGTTTGTTAGGCTCTAGGCAGTTATCATGCTCGGGATCGAAGGAGAAGTTGTGGCCGCGGTTGTGCAGGGCAATACCGGTACCTGGCACAACCATACCCGAGCCAAAACCGTTGTAATTGCTTTGAATGAGGGAAACCATGTTTCCTTCTCCATCGGCTGCAGCCAGATAAACGGTACCGNCGTCCTGTTCCCTGCTGGGCAGGGGTTCCAGGGCCCGTTCCCCAATNCTTCTGCGCCTCTCGGCGGCCCAATCGTCTGAAAGCAGCTCTTCCACTGTCACCTTCATCTTCTTTGGATCGGTCACATAGCGCTGGGCGTCCTCAAAGGCCAGCTTGATCGCCTCAATCTGCCGGTGATATGTTACAACATCGTTCTTCTCAGTGAAGTCAAAGCCCTTTAGGATGTTGAGCGCCATCAAGGCCACAATCCCCTGACCGTTAGGCGGTATTTCCCAAACCTCATAACCCCTGTAATCCACCGAGATAGGATCCACCCATTCAACGTCAAAACGGCTCAGATCCTCTCCCCGCAGGTAGCCGCCGTGCTGCCGGGAAAAGGCGTCGATTTTCTCCGACAACTCACCGCTGTAAAAGGCCTCTGCACCCGTTGCCGCAATCAAAGCTAATGTCTCTGCATGATGGGGCAGCCTAACAATTTCACCTGGCATGGGCGCCCTGCCGCCGGGAGCGAACGTGTCAAACCAAGGTTTGAATTCTTCTCCCTTATACCGGCTGTAAACTTGAGCCGCCCGCTGCCAGCCCCTGCTCAAGAGGTTAGAAACGGCATAGCCTTCTGCGGCGTAGTTAACAGCCGGGGCAAACACATCTGTTAGGGGCAGTCTACCAAAGCGCTTAGATAGGGCAGCCCAGCCGGCCGGGGCACCCGGCACATTCACCGGAGCCAAACCATAGCGCGGTATNTCCTTATGTCCCGCTTGCTTTAGTCTATCAATGGAAATGAGCTCAGGGGAAGGCCCACTGGCATTTAACCCGTACAGCTCGCCTTCGAAATGGACTATGGCGAACAGATCACCGCCAATACCGTTGGAAGTAGGTTCGCACACTGTTAAACAGGCGGCAGCAGCTAATGCTGCATCCACAGCGTTGCCTCCCCGTTTCAGCATGTCCATTCCCGCCATGGCTGCAAAGCGATTGGACGTGGCAACCATGCCCCTGCGTCCGTAGGCGGGATAGCGGAAACTAGGATACGCTTGCCCTATATCATGGAAATTCATATTAATTGGACTCACTCCTTGCCAGGCCCCTTCTGAAATCGCTAAGGGCCGGGTTGGTATACAGAGAACGGAGATACCAGCCTGCCAGAATCAGGCCCTTGAATATACTGGTTATACTCACCGCCCACCAGACTCCCTTAAGCCCAAGGGAGGTTGCGGACAATAACAGTGCACCGGGAATCCGCAGGGCGTTAAAGGTAATACTGATAATCGCCGGCGGGGCCGTCCTGCCCTGCCCGATGAAAGCCCCNGCCGTCAGGATTTCAACCGCCATCCAGAACTGGGAAACGCTGAGGATGCGCAGATAAACAACGCCTAGGGCAATCGCTTCCGCTTCCGGGATAAAAATGGCAAACAAAGGTTCTGCTGCCAAAGCTAGCAGCAGCGTAGCCACAACACCGATGGAGCCCGCAATTGACAGGCCGGTGAAGTATCCTTTGTAAACCCTCTCCCATCGTCTTCCCCCGTAGTTTTGGCCAATAAAGGCGCTCATGGCCGATTGGAAACCTCCAACGGTGAGCCAGGAGATGGACTCGATCTGGGAACCGACCTTCTGTACCGCGATGGGCAGGGCGCCCCATTGGGCAACGATGCGGGCCACAACCATGGATATAAAGGTGAAAAGCCCACTCTGCACCGCTACCGGTAGGCCCATCTTGGTGATGCGTTTGAGCAATACTGGATCGGGTNTAGCAGTAAACTTTAAACCTGAAAAGAGCTCAGGCCTGCGGCGCGCTTCCCAAATAAAGAGGGCTGTCACAGCCATCTGGGCAATCACCGTAGCTGTAGCTGCTCCGGCAACCTCCAAACGGGGAATGGGGCCTAGACCGAAAATGAAAAATGGATCGAGAATAATATTCAATACAAGACCCACCGAGTTGATGCGAAAGGGCGTGGAACTGTCGCCCGAACCGTTGAGTATGGCGGTAAAGATCGGGTTCGCTGTGAAAAAGGGCATGCCTAAGGCCACGATGACCAAATATGTACGGGAAGCACTTTCAATCGCTTCACCTAAGCGGAAAAAGGAGAGGAGGGGCCGGCGAAACACAATCAAGCCAGCAGCATAGAGGACGGCTAGCATCACAATCATTTGGAAGCTGTGGCGAACATAGCGCCTGGCCTCCGGGAGCTCACCACCGCCCACGGACTGGGCCACACCCACCTCTGCCCCGACTTTGGGGATTAAAATAATGGCGTTGGCTAACCAGGTGAAAAAACCGGCCGTTCCCACCGCCGCCACCGCATCGGAGCCCACCCTACCCACCCACATCATATCTGTCAGGTTGTAAGCCATCTGGACAAATGAAGTAGCAATAATGGGCATAGCTAGTCTGGTGAGTACGCTAAATATGCCGCCTTCAGTTAGATTGACAATTCTCGATTCCCTGTTGGACATGGGCTTCCTCCCTGAACTTGCATTCTGCGTTTATTATATCACTCAAATGGATCAATTTGAAAGGAACGGCCTTATTTGCGGCTGGGGAATTTGTTATTTATTTCCCAATCTCAGCAGGAGAACGGTAGGGAGTGGAGAATGGTTGATGTGGAAACAAAATCAAGGGTTAAAGGGACAATCATAGTGCAGCCTATCCTCCTGTCCCTTTGTAATCAAATCTCTCAACCCCGGGACCCACTCACCCGGGGTTGAGTGCTTTATTTATAACTGATCAGGTTTATTTTTCCGGTCAGACATGGTACACTTAATAAAACGGATGCAAGGAGGCTTATAAGTGGGCAAACTAAAGATCCCCGTTGGTGAACACGGTTATGTCCTTCTGAAGGATTGGATGGGAACGGATTTATCACCAGTCAACGATGCCAAGGTAAGCTTCGATAAGGAAAGTACTGAGCTGGGAGACCGGGAGAAACGCCTGATAAAATACTTAGCTGATCATCAGCACACCTCCCCCTTCCGCCACTCTGTTTTGAAGTTTGAAGTGTACGCCCCTTTGATGGTGGCTAGGCAGTGGTGGAAGCACATTATAGGTAGCGAACACGGGGAAGGTTTTGACCGCCTTACTGCTTGGAACGAATCGAGCCGGCGTTACATCACGGAAGAGCCGACCTTCTTAATTCCTAAGCCCGACGCCTGGCGTTCTGTGCCGGAAAACCGCAAGCAGGGCAGCGGCGATCCTGTGGCAGTTGAAGTAGGGGAGAAGTATACCGAAGCCCTGCAGAAGCATATAGCAGAAAGCCTGCGCCTTTATGAAGTGGCCATGGCAGACAACATCTGCCCTGAGCAAGCCCGCCTCTTTTTACCTGCCTACGCCCTTTATGTACGGTGGGTATGGACAGGCAGTCTGCAGGCGGTAGCCCATTTCCTCAACCTGCGCCTGGCTGAGGATGCCCAAAAGGAAATCCGGGATTACGCCCAGGCAGTGGAAAAGCTGGCCCGGGAAAAATTCCCGGTTGCACTGGAGGCACTCTTAAACGCATAAAAAAACCCCGGCGGCATTACTGCCTCCGGGGTTTTCTCTTGTCTATTTACTTACCGCTGAAGAAATGCACGCAGCATCCAAACGGTCTTTTCGTATTCAGCCAAAGCACCGATCATGAGGTCTACACTTACCTCGTCGCCAACCTCACCTGCGACTTCTACGCCTTCCCGCAGACCCTTGATGATGACGCTGTAGTCCTCGAGCAGCTGCTCTACCAATTCGTTACCCCTAATGGCAACGCTGTCTGCTTCCTGCAGCCTTGCTTTCTCAAGGTAGGATTTAAGGGANGCGGATGGACGCTGGCCAACCATGAGGATGCGCTCAGCCACTTCATCAATCTGCTCGGCAACGAAGTCATACATCTCTTCCAGCTTGGCGTGGAGAGCAAAGAACTCCGGTCCTTCTACGTTCCAATGGTAGTTATGGAGTTTGGTGTACAGCACATGCAGATCTGCCAAGTACACGTCAAGCTGGTCCGCTACCTTCTTAAGTCCATCGTTCGGTAATCCAATCAAATTCATTCAGACTCCTCCTTTGAATTGTCGGTTTCATTTCGCACCTTAATGATAACACTTATCATTAAGGCTGTCAACCCCTACAATGACATAATTAGCGATAATATCCAATTTCCCTGTTTTTCTCACCATTCCCCTACCTGCGGCGGCTAAATTATAGCCTAACCAATCTCCGCCTAAAAAACTAATCAAGATAATGTTCCCGCCTTTTCCCTTTCTAAGCAGGATTGGGGCGGAATCTACCTAAGTAATGAAATAACATTTTCAAAGGAGGTTTGGCTGTGAGTGCTTTGAAATTTGCTATCCAAATGGAACTAGACGGCGAACGCTATTACCTTGAACAAGCTGAACTCAATAAAGACAACAATCTACGCCCGGTTTTTGTAATGCTGGCCGGTGAAGAGAGGAAGCACGCAGAAATTCTGCAGCAGTACGCTGACGAATCGGACTACAATCTAACTGAAAGCGGCGCTTATACCGAATTCAAAAATGTCTTTGCCGACCTGGATGATTTCAGCGTAGAAGTAAAGACCACACCGGAACAACTGGATGGCTATCGTTTAGCCTTGGAAAAGGAACGGGAAATGGTGGAGCTGTATGAGAAAATGCTGCAGGAGGCCAAGACAGACCAGGACAGGGAACTGTTTGGGTTCCTCATTAAGGAAGAAAAGAAACACTATCAGATTTTCTCAGACATAATCGAACATCTGCTCAAGGCTGAGCAGTGGGTCGAGGATGCCGAGTTTGGCCTGAGAGAAGAATATTAGCCCCAAGCCCAAGAAAGGCTGGTTCACTCGAACCAGCCTTTTTCCTTAGGAATGGGAGACTGTCAACAGCTTGGCCTCTGACAGAGGTTCTTCCCTCTTCTTCTCTTCCTTCGGTATGGCACCTGCCATATGCAGCGCCGCTTTGGCCGAGGCGGGCCCCACAATTTCATATAGAACAGCGGACGAAAGTACTATCGTTGAAAGGAGCGAACCCATGTCTGCTGGCAGAAGCCGTTGGCCCAGGATGGCAAGGCCGATGGAGACCCCTGCTTGGGGAATAAGGGCCATGCCAAGATACTGCTTTACCTCTCGGGAAGCCCCACTCAAACCGGCTCCCAAGTAAGCACCGGCGAATTTCCCCACGATCCTAACTAGAAAATAGCTTACCCCAATTACCCCCGCACCAGCCAGAGCCGGTACATCCAAACGCATACCCGAGAGGACAAAGAACATGGTGAGAATAACAGGGGCGAAGCCGCTCACCTGATCAAAAAGTTCAGTGTTGCCGCTGAGATTGATGTAAGCAGTGCCCAGGGCCATGCAGGCCAGCAAAGGAGACACACCAAAGGCTGCACAGATACCTGCCAAGGCCGAGATGGCCGCCACCGAGAGGAGCAGACGGTTGTCGCTGGTCCGCTTGTCATTGATCAGTCTATTTAGAAGAAAACCGAAACCAACGCCCAGGGCAATTGTAAATAGGTTCAAAACTACGGGTAGGATTATCACTGCAGCTTCGACCTGCCCACCACCGACGGTCGCTTGGATTACGGCTGCCACAACGCTGAACGCAATCAAGGCCAGGACGTTATCCAAAGCGATCACCTGCAGGGTCACGTTTACAAATGGTCCCTTCGCCCGGTAGTCGCGGATTGTCATCAGGGTAGAAGTGGGTGCGGTTGCGGAGGCAATAGCACCTAACATCAAGGCCAAGGGCAGGGGTATTTTAAAACCGAGAAACATGATCAGCGTCACGGCCGCCCCGGCTAGGAGTGATTCAAACAGGGTAATAATCACCGTTTGAATACTGTTTGCCCGCAGTGCGTCTAGTTTCAAATATCTTCCCACGCCAAAGGCGATTAGGGCCAAGGCCAAATCCGTAAGGAATTCCATGCCAGAGATAACGCTGGCGGGAATGAGGTTGAGCACGTGGGGCCCGATCAGAATACCGGCGAAGAGGTAAGCTGTGACGTTCGGCAGCTTAAACCTCTTTGTAATTCTGGTCAGGAGAAATGCGATAAAAAGCATGATCGAGATTGTTAAAATGACAGACGCGCTCGTGTCGAGATTTAGACTTAGTAGTACCATTAACCTCACCCTCCCTGTTTTGTGCTGTTTGTGATTTGATCATAAACAAAAGTTATGATAATATCAAATTATCATTTTTTAGATACCGATAAAACCGTTTGATATAAAGGGGGTTAGGAACATGATCGATCCGAAAATCAAAACCTTGTTGACCTTAACGGAAGTGGGCAACTACACCCAAACGGCCAAGCGGCTTGCCCTGACACAACCCGCGGTCAGCTACCAGATCAAGTCCCTGGAGGAGCAATACGGTATAGAGATCTTCTATAGGGGAAACCGCCAGCTAAAGCCCACTCCGGAAGGGGAAATCCTTATTTCCTACGCCCGCCGTCTGGCCAATTTGGAGAAGAATGCCCGGGGGGCAATTGAGGATTTACAGAAGAATGTGCAACGCTTTAGGGTAGGTATCACCACCACCCTCGGGGAGTACTTGGTTCCCGAGATCTTTGTGAATTATTGTAAGAGGAATCCCCACGTCCAGATTAGTATTATCACGGAAGCGATAAAAGAAATTTATAATATGCTCTCCAACTACGAGCTGGACTGGGCCATCGTGGAAGGTCACATCACCGAAAAGGGCTATGTTTCCCTGCTTTTGGATACGGACTATCTCTGCCTGGTCGTCTCTCCCCAGAGCCATCTAGCCAGGCGGAGCAGTGTGAGCGTCCAGGAGTTAAGACAGGAGAAATTCGTCCTGCGTACACCAGAGGCGGGCACCCGCTCCCTCTTCGAACAGTTTTTGACCAGCATGTCCGAGACGATCGAAAACTTCAATGTGGTGATCGAGACCAACAACATCAAGACGATCAAAGAACTTGTGGCAGCCAATCTGGGTGTTACAATCATCTCCCACAGCGCGGTAGAACAGGATCTGGCCCGGGGCAAGCTGATCTCGGTGCCGGTGGATGGGCTCAACATCGTGAGGGAAATCAACCTTGTTTACCTGCGGGAGTTCCGCCATGCCCATATCCTAGACGATATCCGCAAGGCTTACACCGATCAGCAAGAATGGATACTGGATGGATAGGGCTAAGGTCTGATTTTGGGAAATTATTGGCAAATGTCCTTCCAGTCCGTATACCCCTGTGCTATACTTTACCTAATGAGAGGAGGATGTTTAGTTGATTATCAGAGATCTGCGACAATTTTCATCCCTTTTTCGTCAATATACCGAACTGCGCAGCCAGGAAAACCGTGTTCTGAGCATAGCCTATCTCCAAGGCAATCTGGTCCAGAACGTAAGGAACGCCACAAGCGGCATCAGCGCCCGGGTGTATTCCGGCGGAAGCTGGGGTTTTGCCTCCACACCTGATCAATCAAAGGTAAGAGAGGTAATTGCGGAAGCGACGAGCAACGCCGTCTTCCTTGACAGTCGAGAACAGATGGGCTTGGGTTCCTTTACTCCAGAAACGCCCGTTGTTGAGGTAAACTACGGTACAACTAAGCAGCGGTTAACGCAGAAAGAAATAATGGATTTCACCAAGGCAGTGGACGACTACATAGCTAAGAAATACCCGAATTTGAGCAGTCGAAGTGTCAGATTAGACTGCCTCGATATGGAAAAAACACTGCTCACCTCCGATGGGGCTTATCTCTACTCCTTAATACCCCGCAGCATTTTCGTGATCAGCTTATCCATGGACAAAAACAGCGATCCGGTGGAAGTATACGATATCGCCGGCGGCCGGGGTCAGTTTGAAGATGTCTTTTCCAAACCTGAAGACTTATTCCCCACGATTGATGAGCTTTATGAGCATCTGGTAAAGAAGAGCGAAGGCGTTTACCCTGAGGCGGGCGTGAAAGAATGCGTGTTAGACTCGCAGCTGGCCGGTATCTTGGCCCACGAAGCCATCGGCCACACAACGGAAGCTGATATGGTCATTGGCGGTTCCGTTGCAGGCGATTTCCTAAATAAACAGGCAGCCAGCCCCCTCGTTAGCCTAGCGGACTTTGCCCACAGCTACAACGGTGAGCCCTGCCCCATACCTATTCATGTGGATGATGAAGGTACTGCGGCGGAGGACGTGATGCTTATTGAAAAGGGCATCCTTACCGGTTATATGCACAACAAACACAGTGCCCGCCATTTCAACGCCAAACCTACCGGCAATGCCCGGGCTTTCACCTACCGGGACGAACCGCTGATCCGCATGCGGAACACTGCAATTTTGCCGGGAACAAGCAAGCTGGAAGACATGATCGCTTCCATTGAGGATGGCTATTACCTAATCCAGCCCAGTAACGGCCAAGCCGATACCACCAGCGAGTTTATGTTCGGGATTGTGCTGGGTTATGAAATCAAAAACGGTAAGTTGGGCAGGGCAATCAAGGACACCACTATCTCAGGTGTTGCCTTTGATGTGCTNCAGAATGTAACGATGGTTAGTGATGACATGACCTGGTCCTGCGCTGGCATGTGTGGGAAAAAGCAGCTCATCCCAGTGGGCATGGGCGGCCCCGCTGTGAAGACCAAGATCAATATAGGGGGTAGATGACATGAGAGCGGCTTTGGATTTTTGCCTGGAAACACTGCGCCAAAAAAATGTTGACAAATTCCAATGCTCCCTGCAGAAAACAAAGCAGTATGAGATGAATCTGGAGGGACTGGATTTTACCTTGATCCGTACTACGGCGGAAAACACCTTAAGCATCACGGTCATTCAGGATCAGCGCAAAGGTTCGATTACCGTAAACCGCCTGGATCAAGACGGCATAGTTGAGGCGGTGGATTCAGCCCTTGAGCTGGCCAGCACTTCCCAGCAGGATCCTGACTACGACATTTCGCCCCCACAGGAAGCCCAGAAATTCACATCGGGCCCCCAAGAGCCCGATCCGGAGCGTATGTACGAACTGCTGAAGGAGTATACGCAGCAGGTGCCACAGCTGTTCCCTTCCATTAAGCTGATGGAATCGGCGCTGCTGCACCGACAAGTCCATGCGTATTTTGTCAATTCCAACGGCGTACAATTTGAAACGGAACAGGGCAACTACAGCTTCAGCAGCATCTTTTCTTCGAAAGAAGGAGAGAAAACCACTTCCTTCAACTACACGGGATTTGCAGCCAAAGATCTGGAGAAATCCCTGTTGGAACAAGCCACGCTGAAGACACTGCTGACCCAATCGGTGGAACACCTGGAGGCACAGCCCTTTTCCGGGAAATTCGTCGGCGATGTGATCATCACCCCCGATTGTTTGGAGTCGCTGTTGTGGGGCTATGTCATGACCTTTTTAAGTGACGGGCCCATGATCGCAGGCATCAGTCCCTTCCAGGATAAGCTGGGTCAGAAGGTGGCAAGCAATAAACTTACCCTGTCCAGCGAACCGGTCTCCCCCGCCATGGCCGATGGCTATTTTGTCACCAGTGACGGCTTTGCAGCAGAGAATGTGACCCTGATCGAGGAGGGAGTCCTAAAGAGCTTCCTGTTGAGCCTCTACGGTTCCAAAAAAACCGGGAAGGAACGGGCCAAAAACCAGGGCGGATGCTTTGTGATTCAGCCGGGAGATAAGAGCTTAGCAGAGATGATCTCCCAAGTGAAACAGGGCCTTTTAGTGGGCCGTTACTCGGGCGGTTCCCCCAGTCCCAACGGAGACTTCTCCGGTGTAGCCAAAAACAGCTACTACATCGAAGACGGGAAGATAAAATACCCAGTGACCGAAACGATGATTGCTGGGAATATGGCAGAGATGTTTGCCAATATCAAGGAGATCTCAGCGGAACGGATCGATTACGGCGCTGGGTTGATACCCTACATGCTGAGCACAGGTGTTACGGTCTCCGGCAAGTAAAAGAAAGAGCGGTCGTGCTTGGCACGACCGCTTATTATTTCCCGTCCTATTACCCTTGTTCTTTAGTGATCCGCCGCACGTCCTCAAGGAACCGATCAACCATATCCGCAGGTGTAGACCAAGAAGTGACCAGGCGAATGGCGGCATGATCGGCATCCACCTTCTCCCACACGAGGAACAAATATTTCTCCTCCAACTTGGCGATGATTTCATTGGGGAAAATGGGGAAAATCTGATTGGTTGGGGAGCGGAGCAGAAAAGAAACGCCAAGTTCTCTTAACCCCTCCTGCATCTTCCCAGCCAACCCATTGGCGTGTTTGGCCAAGGAGAAAAACAGGTCATCGCGGAAAAGCTCCCTGAACTGGATCCCCATCAGGCGTCCCTTGGCCAAGAGGGCGCCTTTTTGCTTGATGTGATATCTAAAGTCTGCTTTAAGGTTGTCACTGCAGATAACTAAAGCCTCGCCGATCAGAGCTCCGTTCTTGGTACCCCCGATGTAAAAGGCATCAACCAACTCAACAAGATCAGAAAGGGCCAAATCATTTGCCTCAGAGGTGAGGGCAGCTCCCAACCTTGCTCCGTCCATAAAGAGAATCAAATCATGCTCCCGACAGAAACTGCTCAGAGCCTCCAGTTCCCCTTTAGTGTAAATGGAACCAATCTCGGTTGAATTGGAGATATACACCAGTTTAGGCTTAACCATGTGCTCATCTGTATGGTAGTCCAGCGCTTCCTTCAGATCGGAGGGACTCAGCTTACCTTCCCGCCCAGGCAGGGTGAAGACCTTGTGCCCGGTAGCTTCTATCGCGCCCGTTTCATGCACATTGATATGCCCTGTCACCGCAGAGATGGCAGCCTCATGGGGCCGGAGAAAAGCGGATATGGCGATCAGATTAGTGAGTGTTCCTCCGGGAATGAAGTGGATATCCACATCGTTTCGCCCAAACCTTGCCTTGATAAACTCCGCAGCTTCCAGCGAATAGATATCCTCCCCATAACCTTCCGTCTGCTCCAGGTTAGTCTCCTGCAGCACCTGTAAAATACGGGGATGGGCTCCCTCGGCGTAATCATTGCGAAAACTGTACATGTCTGGCAGACCTCCTAAGCAAATCAACTCATGAATTNTTCCCTTCACCCAATCCCATTCCCTTCTCTTCAGCTTGAAAGGAACAATTTCTTTTCCAAAAAAAGGGTTTCAGCTCAAATCACGAAACTATCAGATATTTCAAAGAGTGATGGGACGTCTTTCTGGAAGGTTAGATTTGTCCTATTTGTGGATGGAATGGAGACAAAAATTCTAGTAAGGAGGAAGAGAAGTATTCAATAGGAAGTGCATTCCTTTTGCGGTCAGTCTGGTATTGGTTCTAGCGTCTGTCGCTGGCTCTAAGAAGGTGGAGAACAAAATTGCCATTAATCCAATTGGATTCCTCATCGACTACATTTCGGCTGAATTCGAAACCAAATTGGGGGCTAACTACAGCCTGCA
>JGI24708J26588_10003221_pt1 | contig 11928 bp, 5 predicted proteins | sample BioPla1DNA2_FD_26588 | JGI IMG/M metagenome (IMG submission 26588) | reverse complement strand
TTGAAATGAAATGTTTGTTTAAGAAAATCTACCGGACAAATATTTCATATCTATCCGGTAGATTTTCCATGTGTTGGGGGATTTATTCTAAAAATAACTTGATATCATCTTCAACAGTTCCGATTCCGGCTATACCAAAGTTTTCAACTAAAACTTTAGCAACATTCGGAGAAAGGAAAGCAGGTAGTGTTGGTCCAAGATGGATGTTCTTCACACCTAGATATAATAGGGAAAGAAGAACGATAACAGCTTTCTGCTCATACCATGCAATATTGAAGGCAATTGGAAGTTCATTAATATCCTGAAGTTCAAATACTTCCTTCAATTTAAGAGCGATTAATGCAAGAGAATAGGAGTCATTACATTGTCCAGCATCCAGGACTCTTGGAATACCGTTAATATCACCTAATTCTAACTTGTTATATTTATACTTAGCACAACCTGCAGTTAAAATAACCGTATCCTTTGGAAGTGCCTTGGCAAAATCAGTATAGTAATTTCTAGACTTTTGACGACCGTCGCAACCAGCCATAACAAAGAATTTACGAATAGCTCCACTCTTAACAGCTTCTACTACTTGATCAGCAAGGGCAAATACTTGATTGTGAGCAAATCCACCAATGATTTCACCTTTTTCGATTTCAATTGGAGCCTCACAGGTCTTAGCCAACTCAATAATCTGGGAGAAATCCTTATGNCCCTTTTCATCACGTTCAATATGTGTACAACCTGGAACACCAGATGCACCGGTAGTAAATAATCTATCCTTATAGGAGGCAGCAGGAGGAACAACACAGTTGGTAGTCATAAGGATTGGACCACGGAAGCTTTCGAATTCCTCTTTTTGTTTCCACCATGCATTACCGTAGTTACCGATAAAGTGTTTGTATTTCTTAAATGCTGGGTAGTAGTGAGCAGGAAGCATTTCGGAGTGAGTATATACGTCAACACCAGTTCCTTCGGTTTGCTCTAATAATTGTTCTAAATCTCTTAGGTCATGACCAGATACTAAGATACCAGGGCGGGTTCCTACACCGATATTAACCTTGGTAATCTCAGGATTTCCATAAGTTCCTGTATTAGCTGCATCTAGAAGAGCCATGCCATCTACACCAATTTTACCAGTTTCAAGAGTAAGTGAAATTAAGTCATTCACGCTTAAGCTATCATCTAAAGTTGCTGCCAGTGCTTTTTGCATAAATGCACTGATTTCAGCATTATCGTAGTTTAATTCATTAGCATGCTTCATGTAAGCTGCCAAACCTTTTAGTCCATAAGTAATTAACTCTCTAAGGCTTCTGATATCTTCGTCCTTTGTTGTAAGAATACCAACTGTGGTAGATTTTCTGTCTAGTTCTTCTCTTGTGCTAGCCTTCCAAAGAGCAGCTTCTGGTAGAGAGCTTTGATCNGNAACTTGTGCTAATAATTCGTTTTTAAATTTTAAGGTCTCAAATACTCTTAAGTAAAATATCTCATCATCNAAGTTCGCATTAGTAATTGTTGTGAACAGGTTGATGGTAACATAGTGGTTAACCTCAGGTGAAATCTCTACACCTTGTTTTCTAAGGGCAGTGGTTACTGCGCTTAAGCCTTTGGTTGCATAGATTAATAAATCTTGCATTCTTGCCAAGTCTGGTGATTTACCACACACACCAAACTTTGTACAGCCAGTACAGCCAGCTGTTTCTTGACATTGATAACAAAACATTGCATTCTCCATCTTATACTCTCCTTGATTTATTTAAAGTTTTTATATTGTCGCGTTGCTTTTTGTTTACAAGGCGAGTATAATACAGTTAAATATAAAAAAGTGTAGCCTTGGCTACAAATAATAAAAAATTTTTTAAATAAGAAAACAATGAACATTTGTATTAATTCAGATGGTTTGACTTCAATGACAGACTTTAAGGAAATGTTTTCTTAAGGAGATTTATTTTTTAATTATGGATTTATAAGGGGATATTGTCTCAGTAAGATGGGTTCTATTTTAAAGTATTTAGAGGAAGTGTTATCTTTGTTAGTTTAATTTTAATCAAAGATTTTAGAGGAAGTATGCTTTTGTAGATTATTTATAATTATGGATTTTTAAAGGAATAATTATTTCTAAATATTATTTTTATAGATTGATTTCAATCATAGATTTTAAAATGAATCTCATGTATGAAAAGAATAGATGGAAAAGTGTCGATACATAAGAGTCGATGGAAAAGAGCCGATGTATACGAAAGATGGATGTTTATTATTAACTAGTACTTTTTAAGTAAATGAATGGTCAAGTCCAGCAGTTTGGTGTCATGTGAAAGGGGAGATTAAGATGGAGAAATATCATCCGGTACTAAAGCAGTGTGTATTGTTTCGAGGTATTGAAGAAAATAATTACGGACATTTATTAAAATGTATGAACGCACAGTATAAACATTATAAGGAAGGAGAATACATATTTTTTGCAGGAGATGTGATTAANACCGTAGGAATAGTACTTAGCGGTTCCTTACAAATCATTAAGGAAAGTCTTNCGGGAAATAAATTGATAGTTGCTGTGATTCGGCCATCGGATCTGTTTGCAGAAGGGATTGTCTGTACGGCAAAACGGATTTCACCAGTAACGGTACAGGTAAAGGATGATGCTCAGGTTCTCTTAATTCCTTATGAAAGAATTCTTCGTTCCTGCGGAAATGGTTGTAACTTCCATATTGGTTTAATCCAGAATATGATGGTGGTATTAGGAGAGAAAAACATAGGCTTAAACCGTAAAATAGAACTACTGACATTGAAGGGAATGAGAGAAAAAATCGCTAGCTACCTGCTTAGCGAAGCCAATGAAACCGAAGGTAAAATATTTCAAATCATGCTAAATAGAACGGAAATGTCTAATTACTTGAATGTCTCTAGAACCTCTATGTGTAGAGAATTGACTAGAATGAAGGATGAGGGCTTAATAGATTTTTATGGGAGAAGCTTTAAGATATTGGATCGGGAGAGGCTGGCTAAGTGTTTGGAGTAGGATAGCTTGATGTAAAATTTGAATATAGCACAAGGTGCTTGAAAGTATAAATAATATAAAAAATATATACAATTTTGTAAGTAACTGTTATATAATGGGATTATGGTAAAAGTAGTGATAAAAATATAAAATATGGATACTTTTTATTTATTCCGAAGGAAATGAAATAGGAAAGAGAATTGTGAATGGTAAGGCACCTTTTGGTTTGTTTGGCATCAAAAAGATGAACCTTCGGTAGAATTAATGAAATATTATATATGATAAGGAATTATGCATATGAAAAATATTACATTTATTGATACGGAGGTATCTGAAAAAAATAAAATATTAGATTATGGGGCAGTAAAGATTACTGGAGAAGCCTTACATACCACATCCGCTTCTGAATTCCATAGATTTATTGATGGGGAAGAATTTTTATGTGGTCATAATGTGATAGATCATGATATGAAATATATTTATCAAACATTAGGTCAGGTAGAATATAATGATTTTTTAAATCGCTGGAATGTTATAGATACCCTATATCTTTCACCCTTATTGTTTCCCCATAGGCCATATCATAAACTTCTTAAAGATGATAAATTACAAACAGAGGAGATTAATAATCCTCTTAATGATGCAAAGAAAGCAAAAAATCTATTCTTAGATGAAATAGAAGCATTTCAAAAGTTACCATACGCTCTTAAAAAAATATATAGTGGCCTACTTAGTAATACCATAGAGTTTGGGGCGTTTTTTCGTTACATAGACTATCATATCAATGCTGATATGATTCAGGTAGATATTTTGGATTATTTTCAAGATAAGATTTGTAGCAATAGTAATTTAATTCAATTTATTCAAGAGGCTCCTTTGGAACTAGCTTATTGTCTTTCCTTGATACAGGTTGTGGATGAATATTCAATTACGCCAAGATGGGTAGTAATCAAATACCCTAAGGTAGATTATATTTTAAATAATNTAAGGGGAACTCCTTGTATTCAAGGGTGTAGCTATTGTAATGAAAAGCTAGATGCCAAGAAAGGACTAAAAATGTTTTTTGGTTACAATGAATACCGTTCTTTTGATGGAGTTCCACTACAGGAGATGGCTGTAAATACTGCACTTCATAATATGTCATTACTTGCAGTATTTCCAACAGGTGGAGGAAAATCAATTACCTTTCAAGTACCAGCTCTTATGGCTGGTAAGTATACCAAGGGCTTAACGGTGGTCATATCGCCCTTGCAGTCCTTGATGAAGGATCAGGTGGATAATCTAGAAAAAAATAATATTACAAGTGCTGTAAGTATAAATGGATTACTGGATCCGATTGAGCGAGCAGAAGCACTTCGCCGAGTAGAAGAGGGTGAGGTAAGCTTACTTTATATATCACCAGAATTACTTCGTTCAAGAACCATAGAAAGGTTATTATTAGGACGAAAGATAAATCGCTTTGTCATTGATGAGGCTCACTGCTTTTCTGCTTGGGGACAGGATTTTCGTGTGGATTATTTGTATATCGCAGAGTTTATTAGAAATTTGTGTAAGAAGAAGAATTTACAGGAAATAATACCTGTATCTTGTTTTACGGCAACTGCAAAGCAAAATGTAATTGAAGATATTAAAAATTATTTTTATCATAACTTAAATCTTAATTTGGAATTATTTGCAGCTAGTTCTGCTAGAAAAAATTTATCTTATAAGGTAATTCAAAAAGCAGAAAATGATAAGTACAATGCTATACGAGATCTTTTAAGCTATAAGAAATGCCCAACGATTATCTATGTTTCAAGAACAAAACGGGCTACTGATTTGGCAGAGCGTTTGAATCAGGATGGCTATGTAGCGAAAGCATATCATGGTCAAATGGATAAAAAGGAAAAAAGAGAGAATCAGGATGCATTTATCCGAGGTGAAGTTGATATTATGGTTGCCACCTCGGCTTTTGGTATGGGCGTTGATAAGAAAAATGTTGGTTTAGTTATCCATTATGATATATCAGACTCTCTGGAAAATTATGTGCAGGAAGCAGGGCGAGCAGGAAGAGACCCAAGCATTTCTGCTGAATGTTTTGTTCTATTCAATGATGAAGATTTAAATAAGCATTTTTTAATGTTAAATCAGACCAAGATTACTCTGGAAGAAATTCAGCAGGTGTGGAAAGCTATCAAAAGTGCAACACGCACGCGATCTAGAATGTCTAATTCGGCACTGGAGATAGCAAGACATGCAGGATGGGATGACAATTTGAATGATATAGAAACCCGTGTTAAAACAGCAATTGCAGCACTGGAGGATGCTGGTTATATAAAACGGGGCCAGAATATACCGCATATCTATGCAGATAGTATTCAGGCGAGAAGTGCAATGGAAGCAATAGATAAAATAAAGCAATCCAATGCTTTTGAAGAACAAGAAGAGGAACAAGCAATCCGAATTATTAAAAAATTAATTTCTAGTAGAAGTAGAAAAAATGATCAAAAGGATGTTGCAGAATCTAGGGTTGATTATATTTCTGATTCTTTAGGAATTTCCAAAGAACAAGTATTAAAAATAATACAAAAACTTCGAGATATCAGACTTCTAACCGATTCTAAGGATCTTACTGCGTATTTGGAGGATGGTTCAGGGTTAAAAGGTATGAACATACTGAAATGCTATCAAAAATTAGAGAAGTTCTTGTTGAAAGAGCTATCTGAGGAACCAATCGTAGTGAATTTGAAAGAACTAAATGAAAAATTAGAAGAGGAAGGGCTTAAGAATATAACACCCGATAAAGTTAGAACCCTTATGAATTATTGGGCTATTAAAGGGATCATGAAAAGAGAAAATATAAAGTATTCACATAATCATGTGAAACTGGCACTTCTGCAAGATAAGCAAAAAATTCTTAAAAACATGGAGAAACGTTGGGATATCGCTGAATTTATTTTACAACGTTTAGATGAGATCAATATAGATAATGAAACAACCGTTGAGTTTTCTGTACTTGAGCTTAAAGAGGACTATGATTTTGATAGGCAACTATTAATGAAACAGGCCTCTAGTCAAGAGATAGAAGAAGCTTTATTTTATCTTTCAAGAATCGGTGCTCTAAAACTGGAAGGCGGATTCCTAATAACCTATAACACAATGAGTATCGAACGAGTAGAGAGAGATAATAAGATAAGATATAAGTTGGAAGATTATAAAAAACTAAAACAATATTATGAACAAAAAACACAAATGATTCATATCGTTGGCGAGTATGCAAGGAAGATGATGGAGGATTATCAGGCAGCGCTACAGTTCGTAGATGATTATTTTCGGCTGGAGTATAGTTCCTTTCTTCGCAAGTATTTTAAGGGTAGTCGAGGTGATGAAATTAAGAGAAATCTTTCCCCAGAGAAGTTTTCTAAGCTTTTTGGAAAGTTATCTCCAGCTCAATTAAGAATAATAAATGATAAGCAATCTCAATACATTGTTGTTGCAGCAGGGCCGGGTAGTGGGAAAACAAGAATTTTGGTACATAAATTGGCATCCTTACTACTTATGGAGGATGTTAAGCATGAGCAACTTTTGATGATAACATTTTCAAGAGCAGCAGCTACAGAATTTAAAAAGCGACTAATAGAGTTGATTGGTAATGCTGCTAATTTCGTTGAAATAAAAACATTCCACTCATATTGTTTTGATCTTTTAGGACGTGTTGGTACAATTGAAAAATCTGATAAAGTAATAAAAGAGGCAATAGAGCGCTTAAATCAAGGCGAAGTGGAACCTTCGCGGGTAGCAAAAACAGTGTTAGTAATAGATGAGGCTCAGGACATGGATGAGTATGAAACTAGGTTGATACAAGAACTGATACGGATAAATCCAGAGATGAGAGTGATAGCAGTAGGAGATGATGATCAAAATATTTACTCATTTCGGGGATCTGACTCTAAGTATATGAGTGGATTATTAAGCATAGAAAATTCAAGACTATATGAATTAGTTGAGAATTACCGTAGTAAGTCTAATCTGGTTCAATTAGCAAATGTATTTGTTGAAAAGATAAAAAACCGTATGAAGCATAATCTGATAATTCCAATTCAGAAGGATAATGGACAAATACAAATTGTTCAATATCGTAGTAACAAATTTTTAGTTCCAGCTATTCAAAAATTGATAATGAAGGGAATATACGGTTCTACGGGCATATTAACGAAAACCAATGAGGAAGCTTTGCAAGTAGCTGCTTTATTAAAGAAGAACAGTATACGAACCAGATTATTAAAAACCAATGAAGGGTTTAAATTGGAACATTTAGTAGAGATACGATTTTTTCTAGAGCAGCTTCAACTGACCAAAGATACTTATATCTTATCCGATGATATTTGGTCAAATGCAAAGGAACAATTACAAAAGATATATAAAACTAGTAAGAACTTAAATTTATGTTTGCGTTTAATAAAGGATTTTGAAGTAGCAAATCCAGAGGTTAAATATACATCGGATTTCATGACATTTTTAAGTGAATCAAAAGAAGAGGACTTTTATGATCGCACTCAAGGAATTGTAACAGTAGCAACAATTCATAAATCCAAAGGTTGGGAGTTTGATCATGTCGTTATGCTATTAAGTGATTTTTACTTAAATTCTGATGAAGCAAAAAGATTATTATATGTTGGGATAACTAGAGCAAAAAAGAGTCTCACAATCCACTATAACAACAACTATTTTTCTGTACAAACCAATTTAAGATATCGTACGGTTGAGGCCATGCATTATTTATATGACTATTCATATTATGAAGATTCTAACTGTATTGTAAAGCAATTGCGTCATAGGGATATCTTTTTATCTTATTTTTACAAAGTTAGAAATCTAGTTTGCAAAATGAAAAGTGGAGACAAATTAAAAGTTGATGAAGCTGGTTGTTTGGATTTAGAGGGTAACCGTATTTTGTATTTTTCAGAACGATTTAAAAAAGAGTTGAAACAATTCAAGCGAAAAGGATACCAGCCGATTGATGCCAAGGTAGATTATGTTCTATATTGGAAAGAAGAGAAGAAAGAACAGGAGGTTCCAATTGTATTTGCGGTTCTTGAGTTTGAAAAGTAATTAGTAATAATTGGGTATGCTTGAATGTTAGGGAGGATTATAATGAATAATAAAAGTGAGATTATTACAATAAATTATTATAATGAAAATGCGGAAAAATTTTATAATGATACCTATAATGTTGCTTTTTCTAAGATACAAAACATCTTTATTAAATACTTAAATAGCAATGCATACATACTAGATTTTGGTTGTGGCTCAGGAAGAGACAGTAAGGTATTCATGGATAAAGGATTTAAAGTAGATGCATTAGATGGTTCCATAGAAATGTGTAAACGGGCAGAAAAAATACTAGGAAAAAAGGTGCTATGTCAACAGTTTCAAGATCTCAATGATGTTAATAAATATGATGGCATATGGGCATGTTCATCTATCCTACATTTAGAGATTCAAAAGCTTTATGATGTTTTTATAAGAATGAGAAAAGCTTTGATAGTTGGAGGATACCTATATACATCATTTAAATATGGAAATTTTAGTGGATTTCGAAATGGAAGATATTTTACAGATATGACGGAGGATAGGTTAGAAGATTTTCTTGCATCGGTGGGGGGATTTGAAACTGTAGAAATGATGATTAGTTCTGATGTAAGGCCAGGGAGAGAAGATGAAAAATGGATCAATATAATTCTAAGAAAATCGAATATACAATAGAATCCCAAACGTCACTTAGTAATCTTAATCTATGGGAAGACTACGCTTATCAAAATGTAATTACAGGGGATAGTAGATTTTTATACTATCAGTTAATAATGAGTATTTTATCTTCAGATCGAATTGATATTATAGTTTCATTTTTAATGGAGTCCGGTGTTCGCTTAATTCTTGATGATTTAAAAGCCGCATTAAAAAGAGGAGCAAAACTTAGAATATTAACCGGAAATTATCTAGGGATAACTCAACCTTCCGCATTATTTCTCCTTAAGAAAGAATTAGGCGACCAGGTGGATCTTCGATTATATAGTAATCCGAATAAATCATTTCATCCTAAATCATATATTTTTCATCAGAAAAATAATGGTGAAATTTACATTGGATCATCGAATCTTTCTTATGGGGCACTGACCTCGTCCATAGAGTGGAATTATCGTTTTACGAAATCATCGAATGGAGAAGATTTTAATGGATTTTATAAGGCATTTAAAGATTTGTTTTATAACCATTCCTATGTTGTAACAGATAAAGTGTTAATTGATTATTCAAAGAATTGGAAAAAACCCTATGTAAGCAAGGACTTTGAAAGATATGAAAAACAGCAGCATAAGGCCGTAAATATTTTCAGACCTAAGGGGGCACAGATTGAGGCTTTATATTTATTAGAAAAAAGTCGCGCTGAAGGTTTTGATAAGGGAATTATTGTAGCTGCAACTGGGGTTGGTAAAACTTATTTGGCTGCCTTTGATTCAGAACAGTACAAAAAAATCTTATACGTTGCCCACAGGGAAGAGATTCTTAGACAAGCAGCACAAAGTTTTTACAATATAAGAAAATCTGATAATTATGGATTTTTTACTGGTAAGCAGAAAGATACTGGAAAAGCAGTAATATTTGCTTTAGTACAATCGATTGGTAAGGAAAAATATCTTCGTTCGGACCTATTTGATCAAGAGTATTTTGATTATATCATCATTGATGAGTTTCATCATGCGGTTGCAAATAATTATTTAAATATTATTAACTACTTTAAACCCAAATTTATGTTGGGACTTACAGCTACTCCTGAACGTTTGGATTCAAAAAATGTATTTGCTTTATGTGACTATAACATTGTATACGAAGTTCGATTAAAAGAATGTATCAATAAGGGCTGGCTGGTACCTTTTCATTATTATGGGATTTATGATGAAACAGTAAATTATGAGAATATTCGTTATTTAAATGGTAAGTATCATGAAAAAGATTTGGAAAAAGCCTTGATGCTTAATCGACGAAGGGAACTAATTTTCAAACATTATAGTAAGTATAGCTCAAATAAAGCACTAGGCTTTTGTTCATCGAAGCTCCATGCAGAATATATGGCAAGAGAGTTTAATCATTTTGGAATACCTTCTGCTGCTGTATATAGTGGATGTCAGGGAAAGTATAGCATGGATCGAAGAACAGCAGTGGAAAGTTTAATCAAAGGAGAATTAAAGGTCATCTTCTCTGTAGATATGTTTAATGAAGGTCTTGATATAAAGGATATTGATATGGTTATGTTTTTACGTCCTACCCAGTCACCTACAGTGTTTCTTCAGCAATTAGGGCGAGGGCTTAGAAAATGTAAGGGAAAGGATTATCTCAATGTTCTTGATTTTATAGGTAACTATAGAAGAGCAAATTTAATACCATCATTTTTAAGTAACGAACCTATGAATTTGACCAAGTATAAAGGTTATAAAATTACAGATTTTGAATATCCAGATGAATGTATTGTAGATTTTGATTTTCGTATTGTAGATATTTTTGAGAAACAAGCAAAACAAGAACTATCCATCAAAAATAGAATAATAAATGAGTATAAAAGAATCAAAGGCGAAATAGGACATATTCCTTCAAGAATGGAATTTTTTGCTCAAATTGATTCTGATTTATATGATAGTATAAAAACAAAAAGGAAACTAAATGTATTTGCAAATTATCTTGATTTTTTAAAGGAGATGAACGATCTTACAGAACAAGAAAAGATATTATGCTCCAGTAGAGGCAAGGAATTTATTAACATGATAGAAAACACAAGTATGTCTAAAACATATAAGATGCCACTATTATTAGCGTTTTATAATAATGGAAATATTAAAATGCAGATTTTTGAAGAAGATGTATATCAATGTTTCTATGAATTTTATCACCGCGGTAGTAATAAGGTAGATATGCTTAGATCTAAAAGTACAAGATCGTTTGAAAACTGGGATAAAAGAAAATATATTAAGTTGGCCAAGGATAATCCCATACATTTTATGTTGCAGTCACATGGGGATTTCTTTGTTAAAAAAGAAGGTACACTACTAGCATTAGCAGAAGATCTCCAAGAAGTAATTCATTTAAGTGCATTTAAAAAGCATATGAAGGATGCGATTGATTATCGTGTTATGAGTTATTATCGTAATCGCAGTTTCATTACAAAATAATCAGTTTAAATTTATTCGTCTAATTCTTAGGAAGAGTCATTTTTGCCACAGATACTAACTTTATTACACTACCATAGACAATAGGCATAAGATATAAATTTTTACACTACCAAAAATCCATATAAAAGTCCACCTTCTTATTGAAAACATGGTTAGAAATTTTCAACAAGAAGGTGGTTTTCATTACTAAAGTTCAGACAGATCTTAATCAGCAGCCGTTATTACATATTCCCAACTATCGAAATCAAACCTAATTTTCGCATCGCCTACGGTTACATATTCAGCATCGATATTGTATTTTTCTCCGCTTCCCAACCAGGATTCTAAGATAGCATCATATAAAAGTTCTGGTGTGGAGCTAATTTTATAAAGAAAAGCCCTTAATATTTCCCTGGCATTTCTGGCAAGTTGATCATAATCGCCTACGATTTCATGTTCATTATTTGTATTTGATAAACCAGTAAGATAATAGGAAGAGAATTGCAGTCGATACTCATCTTTACTATCCTTCATTAATTTAATGCACCATGCATCTAGGGTTCCTCCATGACCAAAGGCAATGTAACTGCTATACATATCATCCAAGTATGGTCTTTCATTAATGTATTTGCGTGTCATATATTCCAATTCTGGTAAATCAAGTTCGTAATATCCCCAGTCACTATATCCGATACCCTGTTCACTGGGCTTTAAGAATTTATCTGTTCCATAAATCTTTACTCCATTGACCATGGTAGATGGTAG
>JGI24708J26588_10003217_pt1 | contig 11938 bp, 11 predicted proteins | sample BioPla1DNA2_FD_26588 | JGI IMG/M metagenome (IMG submission 26588) | reverse complement strand
TCGCCCATTAAAGCGGTACGCGAGCTGGGTTCAGAACGTCGTGAGACAGTTCGGTCCCTATCTGTTGCGGGCGTAGGAGATTTGCGGGGAGCTGTCCCTAGTACGAGAGGACCGGGATGGACGCACCTCTGGTATACCAGTTGTACCGCCAGGTGCACGGCTGGATAGCTAAGTGCGGTATGGATAAGCGCTGAAAGCATCTAAGCGCGAAGCCACCCCCAAGATAAGATCTCCCATAGCGTTAAGCTAGTAAGACCCCTTGTAGATTACGAGGTAGATAGGCCAGGTGTGTAAGGGCAGCAATGTCTTTAGCTAACTGGTACTAATCGGTCGAGGGCTTGACCTAAGCTTTCCATTGTGCAGTTTTGAAGGTGTAAAACCACATAAGTTTCTGGTGACAAAAGCGGAGGGGCAACACCTGGCAACATCCCGAACCCAGCAGTTAAGCCCTCCAGCGGCGATGGTACTGCCGGGGTAACCCGGTGGGAGAGTAGCTCGTTGCCAGAGAACNTTTCGCTCCTCGGTAGCTCAACGGTAGAGCACCCGGCTGTTAACCGGGTGGCTGTTGGTTCGAATCCAACCCGGGGAGCCATCTTATTACCAACCACTCAAGGTCAGGCCTAAGGTCTGGCCTTTCTTGGTTGTGACTGCACCATACCGGAACAAATGTGGTAGAATAGGAATGTTGCATTATACTCTAATGGTAGTAGTGGGGGTTTCACATGGAAATCGGAATTGTCGGTTTGCCCCAAGTGGGGAAGACAACATTGTTCAATTTGCTGACCCAAGCTGGTGCTTCCACCGGTTTTGGGAATAAAGATAAGGCGAATGTCGGCGTAGCTAATGTGCCGGACGAGCGGATTGATTATCTCGCAGGAATCTATAAACCAAAGAAGACCACCTATGCCCAAATAGAGTTTATCGACATTGCTGGATTAGAGCCCGCAGGCAACGGTAGAAACACCCGAGGATTTCTTGATGCCTTGCAGAATGTGGATGCTCTAGTCCATGTGGTACGGGCTTTTCGGTCCGATACAGTACCTCATTTTCGCGGTGAAGTAGATGCTATGAGGGATCTGGATATGCTGCAAAGTGAGCTTGTGCTAACTGATTTGGCTCTTTTGGAGACCCGCTTGGAGAGACTAAATAACGGCCGGATGAAGCAAAAGGGTGCCGAAGAGGACTTGGCTCTCTTGAGGAAATGTCTGGAACACCTTGAGGAGGAGCAACCACTGAGCCAGGTTAGTTTTACCAATGAGGAAACCGCCCTGCTCCGTCAATATACCTTTCACACTAACAAGCCTATGCTGATAGCCGTCAATCTAGATGAAGAGGAACTTCTCAGTGGTGAGTATAGCAGACAGGATGCAGTGCTCAGCTGGGCCAAAGCCAGGAATATTTCGGTTATCCCCATCTGTGGCAAGCTCGAGGAGGAAATAATGGGGCTACCGGTAGATGAGCGCTTGCCCTTCCTGACAGATTTGGGATTATCGGAAACAGGGATTGCCCGCCTGGCCCGAGCAGTCTACAGCCAGCTTGATCTTATTTCCTACTTCACGGTGGGAAGCGACGAGGTGAGGGCATGGACCATCAAAGCCGGGGCAAGCGCTCGAGAGGCAGCGGGGAAGATCCATTCAGATATTGCCCGGGGATTTATCAGAGCAGAAGTGATTGGGTATGAGGATTTCTGTAAGGTCGGCTCTGTGACACAAGCTAAGGAAAAGGGACTTTGCCGCTTGGAGGGGAAAGAATATATAGTTAAGGACGGGGACATTGTTAGTTTCCGATTTAATGTCTAGATGGAGTGATGCAGATGTCAGTTAGGAAGAAGACTCATGAACTGGCAAAGGCTTTGGCGGAAAGCCCCGAATACCTTCGACTCAAAACAGCTCGGGAGACAGTAGAAGAGCGGCAAGCGGCCAAGATAATGCTCCAGGATGCGCAGGACAAACAAGCTAGGCTCCGGGAGAAATATGCTAGTGGCCAGGAGATAGCCGATGCCGAGCTTGAGGACTTAAAAAAGACTCTAGAACTAGTATCTTTCAATCCTTATATTCGGGAACTTATGGAGGCGGAATACGCTTTCAGTGAGATGTTGATGGAAGTTTGGAGGATCGTCGGGGAGGCAATCGGTTTAGAGCAGCCGGACATGGAAGATGGACAGGAAACAGCCCCACCTAAAGCTGAAGAGGTGCGCAGTAAACTATGGGTGCCTGGCAGGGACAGGTAGATGGGGCTTTATATCAAGGGATGAGATGTGAGGGAGGTCTACAGTTGGGGCAGGTATATATTGAGAACCTCAGCCGGCATGTGGAAGAAGAAGTTACGATTAAAGGTTGGCTCTATAACAGGCGCTCGAGCGGTAAGATCCAGTTCTTGATGATCCGTGACGGCAGTGGTATTGTCCAGGGCGTAGTAGCCAAATCCGAGGTATCGCCGGAGGCCTTTGCTTTGGCTAGCGAATTGACACAGGAATCCTCCATCATCATAAAGGGCCTAGTCAGACGTGATAAGAGGGCTCCGGGAGGCTACGAGCTAACCATTAGTGATCTCCAGTTGGTACAGATGGCTGATGAGTACCCTATTACTCCAAAGGAGCATGGTACAGAATTCCTTATGGATCATCGACATCTATGGTTGCGTTCTCGGAGGCAGCATGCGATACTCCGAGTGAGAAATGAAATCATCACAGGTATTCGGGACTTCTTCGATGAAAGGGAGTTTGTACTGATCGACACCCCTTTGCTGACTCCTGCAGCCTGTGAGGGGACTACTACCCTTTTCGAAACCGATTATTTTGGGGAACAGGCTTTTCTCGCTCAGAGCGGGCAACTATACGCGGAGGCAGCGGCCATGGCCTTCGGGAAGGTCTACTGCTTTGGACCCACTTTCCGAGCGGAGAAATCCAAGACGAGGCGCCACCTTATGGAGTTTTGGATGGTGGAGCCGGAGGTGGCATATGCCGATCATGAAGATAATATGCGCTTGCAGGAAGAGCTAGTTAGTTATGTGGTTCAGCGAGTCCTGGAGCACCGCCGGCCCGAATTGGAGTCTCTGGAGCGGGACATATCCCGTCTCGAAAAAGTTGTTCCGCCGTTTCCCAGAATATCCTATGATGAAGCCATTGAGCGTTTGCAGAAAGCCGGCGTCGACATAGAGTGGGGCGCTGATTTTGGTGGTGGAGATGAAACAATACTGGCTGAGGAATTTGACCGACCAGTCTTTGTCCATCGATACCCGGCTAAGATCAAGGCCTTCTACATGAAGCCTGACCCAGATAGGCCAGAAGTGGTATTGTGTGACGATCTATTGGCTCCAGAAGGCTATGGCGAGATAATAGGAGGCAGTCAAAGGATCGATGATCTGAATCTGCTTAGGCGGCGCATGGAGGAGCATGATCTACCGGAAGAGACCTATGGCTGGTATCTGGATCTGAGACGCTACGGCTCTGTACCCCATTCAGGTTTTGGATTGGGTCTGGAGCGGACTGTTGCTTGGATCTGTGGGTTGCCCCACGTTCGAGAAACTATTCCTTTCCCCCGCTTGATCAACCGCCTATATCCATAGAAGATAGAACCACTCTGGGGTGCCGCATTAGTTGGCGCCCCAGAAGCCGATTGGTCAAATAGAATTCACTGCCGAGTCCCCAATAGGATGAAAAAGACTCCTACTCCAACTATCGCTAACTTAGAGGGAGATATTCGACCTGCTAGGCCCGCTAGGCCAAGCAAACTGACAGCCGCAAGAATGAAGGGGCCAATCAGCCCCAGGATCCCATTAATCTGTAGGGCGGTGGTTACCCTGCCAGAGCGGATCATCAAAAGGGCTGCAGTTATTTCTAGACTGCCAGCCACAATACGGAGCAAGGCCATGTTCCGAACTATTTGAGTCTCATCGATATTGGTCATTTGCTCCACTCCCTCTAGGCTGATCTGCTGAATTGGAAAAATCTTAGGCCCTGTGCACAAGCGCCTCTAGACCACTCTAATTATTATGATCGTCAAGTTCATTTCATTCATCTAGATGTTATCCAAAAAAGAGAGAAACTCTGGGGATAGCTGGCGGAATTCAAAACATTGGCCTCGAAAAGGCAAGAAGACCGATATATACATGGATGCATTTGCTAGGCAAAAACAAACATGGTATACTTTCCCCATAGTATAGTTATGCTCAGGTGAATCAACCTACCTATCGGGGGGAGACAGCATCGGGATAGAGTTTTCCAAGGAGCATATATTGGGAGGAAATAGGATGTACGAGCATGTGTCAAGTGTCGACCCGGAAATCGCCCACGCTTTGCGACAGGAGTTGGCCCGGCAACAAGATCATATCGAGTTAATCGCTTCAGAGAATTTTGTATCCAAAGCAGTCCTGGAAGCAACCGGTTCGGTTCTAACCAACAAATATGCCGAGGGTTATCCCAATAAACGCTACTATGGCGGATGCGATTATGTGGATATCGTAGAGCAACTGGCCATCGAAAGAGCCAAGGCTCTTTTTGGCGCAGAGCATGCCAACGTACAGCCTCATGCCGGAGCTCAGGCCAACATGGCTGTGTATTTTGCCATCCTCTCCCCGGGAGATACGGTGCTGGGCATGAGTTTGGCCCATGGCGGGCACCTTACCCATGGCAGTCCCGTGAACTTTTCCGGGAAATTATTCAATTTTGTTCATTATGGGGTTGAGCGAAAGACAGAGCGGATTGATTATGATGCCTTGGAGACGCTAGCAAGAGAGCATCGGCCCAAGCTTGTGGTGGCGGGAGCTAGTGCCTATCCCAGAGAGATCGACTTTCAGCGCGTTCGGGCGATCTGTGATGCTGTTGGCGCCTATTTCATGGTAGATATGGCACACATAGCCGGTTTGGTGGCAGCCGGTTTACATCCATCTCCTGTGCCCCACGCTCACTTTGTAACCACAACCACCCATAAGACCTTGAGGGGCCCTAGGGGCGGAATGATTCTCTGTAAGGGTGAATTTGCCAAAACCATCGATAAGACGATTTTCCCGGGAACCCAGGGAGGTCCCTTGATGCATGTTATAGCGGCTAAAGCTGTGGCGCTTAAGGAAGCCCAGACCCAGGAGTTTGTAGAATACCAGAGGCGAGTTGTCAACAATGCTGCCGCTTTGGCGAAAGCATTGATGGACCGGGGATTGAGATTGGTAAGTGGGGGTACTGATAACCACCTCATGCTGGTGGATGTAAGAGGTTTGGGCCTTAACGGTAGGCAAGCAGAGGAGATCCTTGATTCTGTAGGTATCACCACTAACAAGAACGCCATACCATTTGATCCCGAGAGTCCCTTTATTACCAGCGGGATTCGGCTAGGTTCACCAGCGGTGACAACCCGGGGTATGGGCGAGGAAGAGATGGAAGAAATAGGCGATATTATCCATGGGGTTCTGGCTAATCCAACTTCCAAGATGGTTTTAGAAGATGCCCGGAAGCGTCGTCAGCAACTCTGTGAAAGATTCCCTATCTATGAGGGAGCATAGTCGTTCGGGAAGGACGATATGAGGTTCCAAGAAATAGCAGGATTTTCGTGAATGCCTTCTTTTTTAAGAAGGCATTTTTGTTTCCAGGGAAAGTTGCAAGACAAACCGGGATTATTAACCGAGACTCAAGGGGATATTAAGAATCAGTATATCGCAGCAAAGGAGGAAGCCGTTTTGTCAGAAATGCTGGAGATCCGCTGGCATGGCCGGGGCGGTCAAGGCGCCAAGACTGCTGCCTTGCTTCTGGCTGAGGCGGCAGCGGCAGTAGGTAAATATGTGCAGGCATTCCCCGAGTATGGTCCTGAACGAATGGGAGCCCCAGTCGTCTCATATAACCGGGTTAGCGCCGAGCCAATTACTATCCATAGTGCAGTCAGTAACCCCAAATACGTAGCTGTTTTGGATTCTACGTTTATCGGCTCGATCGATTTTACCTCGGGGATGCCCAAAGACGGGGTGCTGATAATCAACAGCAATGCATCTACTAATGAGATACGCGAACGGATGGGACTGAGTGGTACTCAGATCAAGATTCACACCCTCGATGCCAGCCGCATCTCAGAAGAGAGCATTGGCAAAGCTATTCCCAACACCCCAATGTTAGGAGCTATGGTGGCGGCTACGGGTATCATGGGGCTAAAGGAGCTGCTCGAGGATACTAGACTGCGACTAGAAAGGAAATTCCGGAATCGCCCCGAGTTAGTTACCGGAAATCTGGAAGCAATCACAAGGGCCTATAAGGGGGTGCAGAACCAATGACCTCCAGTAGCCAGACGAAAAATCTGCTCAAGACCCACCAAGCTATAGATGACAGTATTAAGCCCAACGCCGGGTGGCGAGATCTTCCCATTGGTGCTGTAATCCCCCGAGGGGGTACCGCAGAAGAGTTCGCCACAGGAGACTGGCGCACTATTCGCCCTGTATGGAGCGAAGAGAAATGTATCCATTGCCATCGCTGTTGGCTATATTGTCCCGACATGAGTTGGATCTCCCAGGACGGGAAAATCCAGAAGGTTGATCTCCAGTTCTGTAAAGGGTGTGGTATATGTGCCAATGTATGTCCTACCCATGCCATTGAAATGCATCCGGAAGACAATTTCAAGGCTGACGAAGCCGGCAAGGAGGGCTGAATATGGCAGTAGCAATGCATTCTAGAAAGACTGTGGCTCTAACGGGCAACGAAGCAGCGGCCCAGGCTCTACGTCAAATCGAGCCGGATGTTGTTGCTGCCTACCCCATCACTCCCCAGACAGAGATCGTTCAGCTCTTCTCGACTTTTGTCAACGATGGTCTGGTGAAGACAGAGTTCGTGGCGGTAGAAAGCGAACACAGCGCAATGAGTGCCACCATCGGGGCTGCTGCCGCAGGTGCTAGAGCCATGACAGCTACTTCCTCCAACGGACTGGCTTTCATGTGGGAGATGCTTTACATAGCGGCCGGCCTTAGAATCCCCATCGTTATGCCAGTTGTCAACAGGGCTCTAAGCAGCCCCATTAATATCCATTGTGACCATAGCGATACCATGGGAGCTAGAGACTCAGGATGGATTCAAATCTATTCGGAGAATGCTCAAGAGATGTATGATAACATCCTACAAGCAGTGAGAATAGCGGAAAACCCAAGTGTTCTCCTGCCGGTCATGGCAACTATGGATGGATTTATTATCAGTCACGGCATGGAGAACGTGGAGCTATTATCCGACGGGGTCGTAAAGAAATTCATCGGTGAATACAACAAGTCCTATCCCCTACTAGACATTAGCCATCCGGTTACCATTGGACCTTTGACCTTACAGGATTTCTATTTTGAGCACAAGCGGGAGCAGGCAGAGGCCATGGTGCGATCTAGAGATGCCATAGTGTCCATTGGCAGGGAATTCGGTGAGCTTACGGGACGAGGGTATGGCCTCTTGGAAGCATATCGTATGGACGATGCTGAATATGCCTTGGTGGTGCTTGGCTCCACTGCCGGAACTGCCAAATACGTTATCAATGAGCTCAGAAAAGACGGTGAGAAGTGTGGCCTAGTCAAGATTAGAGTTTTCCGTCCCTTTCCGGGTCCAGAGCTATCCAAAGCCTTGGGTAGACTAAAGGCTGTGGGCATTATGGATCGATCTGATAGCTTCTCCTCCCAAGGGGGGCCAGTTTTTGCTGAGGCAAAGGCGGCTTTGTATCAAGGGGCCCTTCGTCCTAAGTGCGTGAACTACATATACGGACTAGGCGGAAGGGATATTGGACCCGATCTGGTTCGCCAGGCATTGTTGGGGGTTAAGGCTTTGATAGACAGTGACAAAGATGACGGAGCAGTCAAATATTTGGGTGTTAGAGAATAGGAGGTGCCATCATGGCTTTGCCGGATCTCGCCAAGCAGCCTATACGATTCACAGGAGGTCACCGGGCTTGTGCCGGTTGCGGGTTTCCCATCACCATTAAGATCATATTACAGGCAGCGGAAAACCCTGTGGTAGTTGGTTGCGCCACCGGATGCATGGAAGTGACAAGCACCATCTACCCCTATACTGCGTGGCGATGCAGCTTTATCCACAGTGCCTTTGAGAACGTGGCTGCTACTATGAGTGGAGTAGAGGCAGCTTATCGAAGTCTAAGGCGCCAGGGCAAAATCACGGAAGATATCACCTTCCTAGCCTTTGGAGGGGATGGCGGTACATATGACATAGGCTTGCAGGCCCTTTCAGGAGCTATGGAGCGAGGTCACAAAATGGTATACGTTTGCTATGATAATCAAGGATACATGAATACTGGTATTCAGCGGTCCAGTGCAACACCTAAAGGGGCCAATACCACCACCTCCCCGGCGGGCACCAAAGTGCCGGGTAAGGAACAGTATCCCAAAGATCTCACAGCCATTATGGCTGCCCACCGTATCCCCTATGTGGCTCAGTCATCTATGAGCCATTGGAATGATCTTTATCGCAAGGCCAAGAAAGCCTTCTCCGTCAACGGACCAGCCTTCTTAAATGTGCTCAGCACCTGCCGCTTAGGATGGGGGACTGCGCCCGAAGATACCGTCGATGTGGCCGATGGTGCTGTTCAGTCCAATTTATGGCCTCTATTTGAGGTGGAAGAGGGCGTCTGGAAGCTCACCTATAAGCCAAAAAACCCAATCCCAGTAGCCGATTGGATGAAGCGACAAGGGAGGTTTAAGCATATTTTTCGACAGGAAAATGAAGCACTATTAGCTGATATACAGCGGGAAGTCGATGGGAGGTGGGAACAGCTTCTGCAGCGCTGCGCGCCCAAAGCCTAAAATCCGGTCCTAGTCATGTACTATTGGAGAAAGGTTAATTGAGGCGCGAATATAGAGATCTGCCCCCATCAAGGGTTTGTTTCTGAATATAAGCATGGTACAATTGATGTGGACGCGGCAAAAACCAAACAATGGATGGGTGAAGATGGCTGACCAAGCAACCACATTAGACCATGCTTCCAGGAAGCGGGCCATGCGGATCTGTGTCATTGATGGCATGTTTGCCAACGCTAGTGAAAATATGATCGGGCCGTTTTTGGCTCTATTTGCCCTAGCCTTAGGAGCTACCAAGGGGCAAGTAGGGCTTTTGTCAGCTTTACCGGCCTTCATCAGCAACTCTTTGCAGATACCGTCGGCGAGACTTACAGAACGTTGGGGTGATCGAAAACAGCTTGTAGTTATCACTTCAATCATGTCTAGAATGACAATACTAGGCATTGCTACTGTCCCCCTCTTATTGGAGGGCGACGCGGCAATATATACTTTTATTGGCCTTGTGACTTTGCGAGGTTTGTTTAGTAGTATTGGTGTGCCGGGCTGGACATCGATAATGGCTGACATAACGCTTAAAGATAGCCGGGGTAGATATTTTGCTTATAGAAATATGATGTGCAACCTGGCGGCGTTGGGAGGCAGCCTAATAGCAGGTTGGCTGGTGAAGGGATATGACTTTCCCTTGGGATACCAGGTATCTTTTTTTGTGGCACTGGGCCTGGGCTTGGCAGCTAGTTATACTTATTCCAATATGCCTGTNCCGCCACTGCCTAAGAGGAGCATATCCCGCGAACAGCCGGCAAGGCTGAAAGACTGGTGGTATGCTATCTCGAAATACACCGCCTTTCGCAACTACTGCTTGACGTCGATGCTGTGGAACTTCGGGGTAAGCTTTGCCGGACCTTTGTTTTCTGTGTACTATAGGCAGGATCTGGGGGGCGATCCCGGTTTCTGGGGAGTGGTGACAGCCTCAGGACTTATTGCCAGTCTGGTTAGTCAGCGCTTTTGGGGCCCCATGGCTGATCGGTATGGTCAGAAAAACGTNATGCTATTGGGGGGCATCGGAGCAGCTTCACTTCCTTTTCTGTGGTGGTTAGTACCCCGTTATGAACTAGCAGTGGTGGCCCAGTTTATCGGTAGTTTCTGTTGGGGTGGATATAACCTGGCAGCCTTTAACCTGATACTGGAGATTACTCCCGACGAAGGCCGGACGACCTTTGTTGGCATATATAATACTATGTCAGGCCTGGCCAGCTCTATAGCCCCTCTGATTGGGGGTCATCTTGCCGATATATACGGGTTGCGGCCGGTGATAATCATGTCGGGAATACTCCGCTGGTCAGGTTATTTTGCGTTCAGACGCTGCGTGCCTTCAGGCACTGACACCCAGCTACCTTTGCGCAAGCTTTTGCCCTTTGATCAGGCAATCGGGACTAAACGGATAGCTGATGACTTATCCAAGAAGGATACGGATATGTCTAGATGAGTTGGGGAGTAGTCTTCGGCACAGCCTCACCAATAACTTGCTGCACGAGTTGAGCTGGGATTTTCTTTTCGGTTCTGCTCAACCAAGAAGCCTTGCGTAAGCAATTAGGCATGATAAAATATACAGTATGATGATTACTGACGTGAGGTGGATGCAGATGGGTGACCAAGGGGTTGGGCTTGATCGGTCCTCAATGGAGAGGGCCATGCGAACTAGCGTCATTGATGGCATGTTTGGCAATGCCAGCGAAAATCTAATTGGCCCATTCTTGGGCCTATTTGCGTTAGCACTCGGCGCAACTAAGGGACAAGTGGGTCTGTTGGCAGCTTTGCCGGCTCTGCTAAGCAACATCCTGCAGATACCGGCTGCTAGATTGACTGAACGTTGGGGTGAGCGGCAGCGATTGGTAGTCATCACTTCGACCATTTCACGACTTACGATTCTGCCCATTGCCTTAGTTCCTTTGATGCTCGAGGGAGACACTGCCATTTACGCTTTCATTGGCTTAGTGACCCTTAGAGGCTTTGTCAATAGCATCGGTGTTCCCGGCTGGACATCGATCATGGCAGATATTACCCCCAAGCATGCCCGGGGAAGCTATTTTGGGTTCCGCAATGTCATGTGTAACATAGCAGCTTTAATGGGAACTCTGATAGCTGGTTGGTGCATTCGGCGTTATGATTTCCCCCTGGGGTACCAAGTATCGTTCTACCTGGCCTTAGCTTTGGGTCTGATTTCCACGTACTTTTTCTCGACGATTCCAACTCCTCCTTTGCAGAAGCGTTCCGAGGCCAAAAGAGCGACCTTCAATTTAAAGGACTCCTGGCAGGCTATATCCAGGCATACAGCCTTTCGCAACTACTGTTTCACATCCATTCTCTGGAATTTCGGTGTGACTTTCTCTGCTCCCCTCTATGCCGTATACTACCGTGAGAACTTAGGCGGAGATCCTGGTTTTTGGGGAGTGGTAACAGGAGTGGGCCTAATGGCCGGGATCTTGGGACATCGTTATTGGGGAAGGTTAGCTGATCGCTATGGACAGAAGAATATCATGTTGCTAGGAGGCATTGGAGCAGCCTCAGTGCCCTTTATGTGGTGGGCATTACCCCGGTGGGAGCTGGCGGTAATCGCGGAGTTTCTCAGCGGTTTCTGTTGGAGTGGGTATAACCTAGCAGCTTTTAACCTTATTTTAGAGATTACTCCCGATGAAGGACGCACAACCTATATCGGAGTATATAACACCATGGCTGGACTAGCTTCTTCTGTGGGCCCGTTGATCGGTGGATACCTCGCTGATAGCTATGGCATAATCTTGGTGATAGGGATCTCCGGTGTGCTAAGATGGATGGGTTACTTCGCCTTTCGAATGAAGGTGCCAAATTCGTCTGCGGAAAAGATACGGCTTAGTGACCTAATACCCTTCGGTCACGAGATGCGGCTTATTCAGAAGCTCCATGAATGGAGTGGAAGGGATTCAGACATGCCCAGTTAATATACATTTATACAGGGTGAGATCCGGACTATGGGTGGCTAGATGTTGCATTTTTGCGGACTTGTAGTTATAATCGTGGTAACACTAACCTTAGAACAATGTTAAAAAGCAATGATGGAGAATAGTAGCTTGTCTATCCACTATAGAGAGTCGGCGGGTGGTGGAAGCCGATGGGAAGACACAGTGAATCCCCTCCGGAGTGA
>JGI24708J26588_10003214_pt1 | contig 11941 bp, 9 predicted proteins | sample BioPla1DNA2_FD_26588 | JGI IMG/M metagenome (IMG submission 26588) | reverse complement strand
CCTTATCAGACCCTATGACCCACTTACAAATTATGCCGACCCTTTGTTGTGGAGAAATCGGAGTTGCCCTACCTGGTACTCCTAGCAAAAACCTATATTAAGGTTAGCTCTACCAGGCACTCCCAAATATGTCCTAACAGACGGAAATTAAGTTGGTGCCAGGCTTAGATATTTACCGAGCTTAGATATTTACTAAATTCAGATAATTCAATAAGTTAGTAAGTTCGCCCTAGGGCACTCCTATCAAAAACCTATACTAAGGTTGGTGCCAGGTTCAGATATTTGAGTGCAATAAGTTAGTAAGTTAGTGCCAGGTTCAGATATTTGCTATGCCAGGCTCAGATATTTGAGATATTTGCTATGCCAGGTTCAGATATTTACAGATATTTAGGTCTGAAGGCTTAATAATAATTTATAACAATGAAAAAATTAATGCAAGTTTTTTNATTAAAATACATATCTTATTATTGGAAATTGGACAAAATAATAGTATAATAGAAAGACACAGGGAAAGGAGGATAATTTTTATGAGATTTAAAACAAAAGATTTAACCACAGCTGCTGTACTTTTAGCTTTGGGAATTATACTGCCTATGGTGGTACATATGTCTGGTGTAAATGGGGCTATTTTTCTTCCCATGCATATTCCTGTTTTAGTGGCAGGTTTNACCCTAGGTAGTACCTTAGGATTTATTATTGGTCTAGTGTCCCCCATTGTTAATCATTTAATAACTGGAATGCCTCCAATTCCAATATATTGGATTATGCTAGTGGAATTAAGTTTATATGGTTTAGTTTCTGGATTTTTATACAAAAAAATCAAAATGACCCTATGCCCTTCACTAATTATTAGTATGATTATAGGCAGACTTGGTGGTATATTAATGGTAATTATTTTAGGCATGGGTTTTGGTCTACAATCTATTCCCCCACTGGGAGTTTATATTAAGGCAGTAACCATAACAGCTTTGCCTGGTATTATAATTCAACTTTTATTTATTCCAATGATAATTACTGCCTATGAAAAAAATAGAGACTCTGTAATTTGGTAAAGGACTCCCTCTTTCAAGAAAAATAAAAACTACCCTTTTTCAGTCCATGCCTAAAAAAGGGTAGTTTTTTATATTATATTTAATTATATTATACTAAATCTCTTTTTACCATTTCTGTTACCACAAAGGTGGCTACATCTTCTGCAAAACTTCCTGCACCAAATCCTGCGTCATAGCCTAGTTCTTGGGCTAGTTCATGGGATATTCTTGGTCCTCCACAAACTAGTACTATTTCATCTCTTATGCCTTCTGCTTCTAATAGTTCTACTAATTCACTTAAATTTGGTATATGAACATCTTTTTGGGTTACAACTTGGGATACTAGTATGGCATCTGCATTTAGTTCTATGGCTTTGGCTACTAGTTCTTCGTTTAATACTTGGGAACCTAGATTGTATGCCTCTATTCCCTCATATCTTTCTAGTCCAAAATGTCCTGCATAGCCTTTCATATTCATTATGGCATCTATGCCTACTGTGTGGGCATCTGTTCCTGTACAGGCTCCTACTATTACTACATCTCTTTTTATATTTTCTTTTATATATTCTTCTACTTCTTCCATACTCATTACAACTATATCTACTTTTGGTACTTCAATTTTAGTATAGTCCACTGTATGAACTGATTTTCCATATAGTATAAAATAGGTATAGCCTACTCCCAAATCTTTGGAATATACTACTTGTGGTTCTTCAAAGCCCATTTTTTTGGCTAATTGTCTAGCTGCTTCACTGGCTTCTTCTCCAAAGGGTACTGGCAATGTAAAACTTAATTGGACCATTCCATCATTTAGTGTATCCCCATAAGGTTTAACTCTAGTTAAATCTGCTTTTTGAACATTTTCCATTACCTTGTCCCTCCTAACATTAGTGGAATAAATGGATTGAAGTAGTTTTGACCTTTTTGAGCTACTCCATCTAATCCTTTTCCACCAGTTCTTTGTCTTTTTACTCCACCAAATTTACCTTGTTCTATGGTTTGGAACAAACCTTCATCTGCTATTTGATTTAATAATTTTTCTGCATCTTCTAATACTTTTTGGGCTCTTTTTTGCATTATTCCATCTTCTTTAAAGGTGATTTCCTCTCCCAAATCTCTAGCATTATTAAATATATATTGGGCATTTTCTATGGATAAATATCTATCTTGTAAATGAGGTGTGTGTATTGCTTCTGTTAGCATTCCCAATAATTGTATACTTTGACCTGTAGTTACAGCTACTAGATTAAATAATGCATTTTGTATATGGCCTTTAAATATATTTCCTGTCATAAACTTTGTTGGTGGCATATATTTTAATGGTGCATTGGGGAAGATTTCCCTTGCCATTTGTGCCTGAGCTAATTCGTACAAGAATCCATTTTCTAAACTTGGATCCATTTCAAAAGCGTGTCCTAGGCCCATTTGTTCTTCTGGTATTCCTGCTTTTAATGCAAATTGTTCGTTAATAAATTGAGAGGCCAATACTGTATGGGCTGCTTCTACTGCATCATCTGTAGTTAGATAATTGTCTTCTCCAGTGTTTATTATTATTCCTGCAAAGCCGTTGATTACTCTAGAAAAATATTGGTCTACTAGGGTTCTTTGCATATTTATATCTCTAAATAGTATTCCATATAATGCGTCGTTTAACATCATATCTAGTCTTTCTAAGGCTCCCATGGCAGCTATTTCTGGCATACAAAGTCCTGAACAATAATTACATAGTCTAATATAGCGGCCTACTTCTTCTCCTACTTCGTCTAAGGCTGCTCTCATTAGTTTAAAGTTTTCTTGAGTGGCATAGGTGCCTCCAAATCCTTCTGTAGTGGCTCCATAGGGTACATAGTCTAGTAAAGATTGTCCAGTGGTTCTAATAACTGCAATTACATCTGCTCCTTGACGAGCTGCAGCTTGGGCTTGAACTATATCTTCGTAAATATTTCCTGTGGCTACTATTACATATATATAGGGTTGTTTCCCTTCTCCTAGGGTGTTAATTAATTCATCTCTTTTGTTTTTATTGGCTTGAATTTTGTCTACAGTTTCCTTGGCTATTTCATTAATTTTTTCTTCTATTTCTTCTATATTTCCTGCTGGAAGACGAGTAATATCTATTTCTCCTCTAGCTACTTTTTCAGCTATTACTTGAGGGCTGTCTCCTGTGTGTACCATGGCATTTCCTATCCAATAGGCTGCACCTTGTTCTAGCCCTCCTCCTTCTATAATATTATCTATGAGTACATTTGGTAGAGGCTTATCTATTTCGTCTACTCCATCTATACCAAGTAGTCTTGCCACTGTTCTTTCTGTAGTAGTGGTAGTATGTTTATCTATGAAATTTTGAATATCTTCAGCAATGGTTTGGGCTGCATTTCTAGAGCTGTCTATTAGCTTTTGATCTAAGTTTAATTTGCTCAAAATATCACCTTCCCTTTATGTTTTTCTCTGCCATTTCTATTATTTCTTCCTTTAAGCCCATTATTTTGGCTATATTTATGGCATCCCTTGGAACATCTGTAGTGTTTTCATCTATTATTTTCAATCTGTAGTCCATATATTTGTTAATAATATTTATTTCATCTTCTAAATTCTCTTTTATTTCCATATCTAATTTATTAAAATCCACATTGGATAGTCCTATAACTTGTAGATGTACTACTCCTTCTGTATTTCCTATATTGTCATAGTGGGTAGTAATTAAAGTAATGGATTTTTTGTCTTTTAAATATTCTACTATTGATTTAGATATGGCATAGCCTTCTTCTGGATTAGTACCTCTGGCTAATTCATCTATTAAAATTAAGCCTTTTTCATTNGCTTTTTCTATTGCATTGGAGATTAGTTTTATTTCTCCTCCAAAGGTAGATAGACCTTGGTCTGTAGATTGTAAATCTCCAATGGAGGTTTTTATAAATTGACTTAAGCCCATTGTCATACTTTTTGCAGGTACCATTAAGCCATATTGGGCCATGGCGGTAAGTAGTCCTACTAGCTTTAAACTAACTGTTTTACCGCCCATATTGGCCCCAGTTATACAGCTTATTCCTTGTTTCAAATTTATATTAATAGGGGTAAATTTTAATCCTTTAGATTTTAAGTTTTTCTCTACTATTGGATGACGGCCTTCTACAATTTTTATACAATGGGTATCTATTATTTCAGGTTTTGTGGCCTTCATTTCCAAAGCTAATTGAGATTTTGCTAGTATAAAATCTATTTTCCCCATACTTGCCATATTTTTAAATATTTTTTTAGAATGTTTTCCTATTTCTTTAGATAAATATTCTCGTATTTTAAATTCTTCTTTTTCTTCTTTTCCCTTTAAAATTAATAATTGTCTTTCTAATAAATTTATTTCATTTGTAGGTTTTAGACAGTATTTTATATTCATATAGGTTTCTGATATATAGTTTAAATTAGGATGATTTTCTAATTTTTCTATTATTTTTTCATTTTCTTTAGATATTACTATGGTATTATCAGGCCTAAGTTTTATATTTAATTCTAATTCTATACTTTCCCTTAATTGCTTTTTTTCACTTTTAATGTTTTTTTCTATTTCCCTTTTATCTTGTCGTATTTTCTTTAAATCTTCTGAATAAGAATCATATATATAAAATGTTGCAATTCCCGTATTTTCTGGGTCTAAAAGTTTTTCTAATTTTTCTATTGGATAAATTTCCATATCTTCCCAAAGGTGAATATTGTGTTCCTTTAATAGATTATCTAGTTCTTTAACTAAAATTAAAAACTGTTTTATTTCAAATAGTTCTACTTCTGAAAGTATTCCATTGGCATTTGCTTTTTTTATGGATTGTCTTAAATCTTTAATATGAGCAAATATACTACTTATATTTCTAGTAAATTCTTTGTTTTCTCCATATTCCATATAGATTTTAACTTTTTCCAATTCCTCTTTTAAAACTTCTTCTTCTCCAGGAAGATAGGGTCTAATTTTATCCTTATAGATTTTCCCATAGGGAGTTAAAGTATTAATTTGATTTAATATATATTGTATTTCCAAAGATTCTTTTGTAGGGGCATCTAGAAATTCCATATTAATCACCACCAAACATTACATCTATTACAGGAATATCTTTAATAAAGTATCTTGTTTTTTTCAGTAAAGTATCTGGTTCAAAATAATAGCCTTGGGGTGAATAAGGATTTAAAGTAATGGCTATTAAATTTATAGGATTTAACACCTTAATATTCACCCCATATCTCATAAATCTTAACCAGTCCTTAGGGGGAATAAAAATCTTGGTTCCATCTTTAACCACTATGTCTATATTTTTATAGTTTTTACTAGTGGAAATTATATTTTCCACTGTGGTTTTTACTAGAGAACCTGGGATGATTAAGTATTTAGAGTTTTTATCTATTTTTTCTCCTATTATATTGCCACAGTTTAATGCTGTTTTAATATTAATAGGATGAACTTTGTGTTCTTTATCTACTATGGCTATTTGGTCCTTTTCCATATATTCTTCAATAATTTCTTGTGCATCTTCTACTACGGGAAGATTAAATAAATTTACTATATGAATAGTTTCTTCTATTACCCTATTTATATCTCGGCTTAAAACTGCTCCTGTGGATAATATGGTAGCATCAGCTATAGAGGGGGCTGCTGCTGTTCGCCTGTCTATGGCNCCATCTATTATTACTATTTGTGCCCCTAGATTTAAAATCTTTTGGGATAATTCTTTTATTTGAGTAAGAGATTGAGGACCTGCTATTTGAATATAGCCACTGTCTTTGACTCTTCCAATTAAAATCTCTCCAAGAGGAGTCCTATAATCTGTAATCTCTATTATTTCAACAGTAGCATCTGATAGAGATAATAATTCTGTGGTAGTTGCAAAATAGGTACCTTCTTCTGCAAATATTTTTGGCTTTTCCGTTTCTGTAGCTATGTCCTCAGATTCTCCATCTCGTCCAGTGGAAATTAAGCCTATGACTATATTTTCATCTATTGCCTCAGCTATTAGTTGATTTAATGCCACAGTTTTTCCTGAGTTTTTGGCCATGCCTACTATGGATATTGTTTTGTATTCATCTTTAATATATTGTAGTAGCATAATTCCTCCAATTCACAGTGCCTATTCACAATGCACAATATTGTCATCCTAAGCAAAGCAAAGGATTATTTATTTTAATCTAATTTTTGGGACTTTAGACAACCAAAGGTGTCTACTATAGTTGTTTCAAACACTAGGGACAATTACTAGGAACTGTCCCTAGGTTTGTATAGTTGACCCATGACCTTAATTCATGGTGATAACGGGAGTTCAGGATAATATATTCAATTAAAAGTATTTTTCTTAATATTTGTTTGTATTTTCCTTGTCTTCTTTCTAATATTTACTAATGTTTATTTATTCCTCTATTTATTCTTTTATTTGTCCTTTATTTATTTCTTTCTTTTCTTTCTAAGTCTTTTGGTTCCATAAATCTTACTTCTTCACCTTGTAGTAATTCTGCTACACCTGTCATATGAGTTTCTCTTTCTTCTTTACATACTGGACAATTACATGGTTCTTCTACTATTTGTGGTTCTGTATAAGTGGTAATTACTCCTTCGTAATTTCTTAATACTACTTTAGTTGGTGATTGAGATATTACATATTGAGGCATAACTGGAGTTTTTCCTCCGCCACCTGGTGCATCTACTACAAAAGTAGGTACTGCATAGCCAGAAGTGTGGCCTCGTAGTGCTTCTATTATTTCAATTCCCTTAGATACTTTGGTTCTAAAATGTTCAATTCCCATGGATAAATCACATTGGTAAATATAGTATGGTCTAATTCTCATCATTACTAATTTTTGTACTAAATCTTTCATTATGTGTGGACAATCGTTTACCCCACGAAGTAGCACAGATTGATTTCCTAGTGGAATTCCTGCATCTGCCATTTTGTTTGCTGCTTCAATGGATGTTTCTGTAATTTCTTTTGGATGATTAAAGTGAGTGTTGAGCCATATTGGATGATATTTCTTTAGCATATTTACTAAATCGTCTGTAATTCTCATAGGCATAACTACTGGTGTACGAGTNCCTATTCTAATTATTTCTACATGGGGTATGGCTCTTAATTCTTTTATTATATATTCTAATCTATCATCAGATACTAATAGTGCGTCTCCACCAGATAGTAATACGTCTCTAACTTGTGGTGTGTTTCTAATGTATTCTATACCTTGGTCTATTCTACTTTTTGGTGCTCCTTGGTCTTGTTGTCCTGCAAATCTTCTTCTAGTACAATGTCTACAGTACATGGAACATTGGTCAGTTATTAAAAATAGTACTCTATCAGGATATCTATGAGTTATACCTGGTACTGGTGAGTCTTCGTCTTCTGCCAATGGGTCTAATAAATCTGATTGAGCTTCATAGGTTTCCATTATAGTTGGTACCGCTTGCATTCTAATGGGACAATTTGGATCATCTGGATCCATTAAAGATGCATAATATGGAGTAATTCCCATTCTAAACTTTTCAAGTACCTCTCCAATTTCCTTTTCTTCTTTTTCAGTAATATTAATAATTTGTTTAAGAGTATCTACATCGGTAATTCTATTTCTAACTTGCCATTTCCAATCATGCCACTCTTCGTCAGTTACATCTTTCCAAATTTCAATATCCTTATAAGACCTCAAAATAAAACCTCCCTTTTTATTCAATTGACAATTATTACATAAGGAAACTAAGGGATGAGCATAAAATTGAAAAGCACAATTTTAGCTCCCTGCTTAGTTTGTCAATTGTTAATTGTTTAAGCGTACAATTTTTCAAAAATCTTTCTTAAAGTTTCTGATTCTCTCATTAATTCTAAGGATATGGCTGCGTGGTCTTTGGTGTAACCATTTCCTATGATCATATTAATGTCTTTTCCTACTCCTTCAGCACCTAGGGCTGCTTTGGTGAAATTAGTTGCCATACTAAAGAAGTACACTGTCCCACCGTCTTTTGTAAGTAATATACTGGTCATTTCAGTATTTGGTATATTTACTGTATTAATAACTAAGTCTGCCATTTCTCCATTTGTAATTTCACTTACTTTATTCATNAGATCTACTGCATTTGTAGCATCTGCTTTAATATAATGATCTGCTAATCCTGCTTTTTTAGTTCTAGCTATGGTTTCATCTCTAGAACCTACACAAATTACTGTACCTGTTACACCTGCACGTTTCTTAGCTTCATATAGACATAGCATTCCTGATTTTCCTGTACCACCCATAACTACTACAGTATCTCCTGGTTTAACTAATTTTGCTGTTTGGGCTGGTGCTCCTGCCACATCTAATACAGATAGTGCTAAATTTTCTGGCAAATCATCTGGTAATACTGCATATATGCCTGATTCAAACAATATGGCTTTTCCCTTAATATCTACTTGGTCTACATCTTGTCTAATTTCTAAAAAATCATCTATTCTTAAAGGTGTTAAGGATAGGGATACTAAAGTGGCTATTTTGTCCCCAACTTTTAAATCAGTTTTTCCTTCTAAGGCTGGACCTATTTTTTCCACTGTACCTATTAGCATTCCACCAGAACCTGTAACAGGGTTTTGATGTTTGCCTCTTTCTTCCACTATACCTTTCATTATTTTCTTAATTTCTTCTTCATTTCCACCTGCTTGTTCCTTTATTTGAGTAAAGCTGGCAGAGTCTACATTTAGAGTTTGTACATCGATTAAAATTTCGTTATCATAAATTTCCATATCATTGTCAATTTTTAAAGCTGGTTGAGGTAATACCCCCTTTGGTTCTATTACCCTATGGGTACCATATGGACATCCTTTTTTCATACTACATTCCTCCTTTTTTCTTCTATTGTGCTGGGGACATTCCAATAAGATCGGCAGTCTTGTGAATTTGTATCTCTTATCCAAAGAATATTTTTAAGTTCCACCGTCTTGTGAAGGTCTGCCCCCTACTATATATAATATGCAAGTTTTATGCCAAGTTTTACCCATATATTTGGGCTAAATCTTCAGACTTTGGTTAAGATTTTAACAATAATCCCCTTTTTGCTGCCCAATATTGGGCGAATCCTTTGCAAAAAAGGGGNTTGTCCCCATTTTTGTAAGCCTTGGACACCTTTTAATAAATTAATGTAAATTATTTTAGATTGTATTTTGCAATTTTGTATTGAAGAGTTTGTCGTGGAGTGTTTAATATTTCTGCTGCATAGCTTATATTGTATTCTGCTTCTTTTAAGGCTTTTTCTATTAGGTTTTTTTCTGTTTCTTCTATGGTTTCCTTTAGGGAAAATTTAGTAGGGGGTTTTTTATTAGGATGAAGTTTTTTAGGTAAATGTTCTAATTTAATGGTTTCTATATCGTAAATACTCATTATACCTTCTATTAAATTTTCCAGTTCTCGTACATTTCCTTCCCAAGGATGATTATAGAATATTTCCATTACTTCATCAGATACTCCCTTTACAGATTTTCCTAACTTTTCATTAAATTTATTAATAAAGTAATTGGTTAACAGTGGAATATCATCTTTTCTATTTTTAAGTGGTGGGATAGTAAAGTTTATTACATTTAATCTATAGTAAAGGTCTTTTCTCAACAATTTATTTTCTATGGCTTTCTCTGGTGGAATATTGGTGGCAGTTATAATTCGTACGTCTACATGGATAATATTTGTTCCACCTACAGGCCTAATATAGCCATCTTGCAATACTCTAAGAAGTTTAGATTGTAGTTCTAAGGGCATGGAATTTATTTCATCTAGAAATAGTGTGCCTCCATGGGCTAGTTCAAATAGGCCTTGTCTATCTTCTGCCCCTGTAAATCCTCCTTTTACTGTACCAAATAATATTCCTTCTAATAGATTAGCTGGTAGGGCTGCACAGTTTTGAGAAATAAAAGGTTTGTATTTTCTTTGACTAGAATTGTGTATGGAGTGGACAAATAGTTCCTTTCCTGTACCTGTATCTCCATAGATTAAAACTGGTGCATCTGTTTCTGCTGCCTTTAAGGCTAGTTTTTTTAATCTTAGCATTTCTTCGTTTTCCCCTATTATATCTAAGAAGGTGTATTTGGCAGTTTCTAGGCCTTTGTGGTGTCTTTTCACATTGTTATTGTATAATTTAGTTTGAAGGTCTACTATTTTTTCTGACATTACTCTTACTTGGGTAATATCTTTGGAGATTTCCAGAGCGCCTACTATTTTACCATTGGTTTTTATGGGAATGGAAGAGTTTATTGTGGTGATTTTTTCCCCTTTGTAATTAATGAAGGTTTGTTCTTTTTTAAGTATAGGTTTTCCAGTTTTTATTACTGTTAATAATGTGGAAGTTTCAAAGCTAAGGGAAGGATATACTTCTAATAAATGTCTACCTATGGCCTTGTCCCTATCTACTCCATCTATATTTTGGGCAAATTTATTATAATATACTATTCTTCCGTTTTTATCAATTATATGAATGCCTTCCTCTATATAATCTAATATTTCCAATATATTTTCTTTGAGAAATAATTCCTTCATGGAGAACCCCCTTTCTTGCGCCTAAATTTGGGCAGTCTTTGCCTAATTTTGGGCAGAATTTATTCAATTCCCAGTTGCCAATTGACAATTTATAATGGGCTATGCACATAAGTCTGGCAACCAAATAATACTTTTGATTTTTAAGCAGCCCTTAATTTTTTCACCTATAGCCTAAAATGATAAATCAAGTCTCATGTAAGAGCAGTGAAAGGCAGTGCTAGGTAGTGTTGGATAGTGCTGGGTAGTGCTGGAAAAATCTAGTTTGCAATTTTATGTCTTGCCAATAAGTTAGTGATTAGCCCTACCTGGCACTCCCAAATATGTCCCAATGGACGGAAATTAAAGTTGGTGCCAGGTACAAATATTTTTACTTCTATATCTTGCCAATAAGTTAGTAAGTTAGTGCCAGGTTCAGATATTTACCAGGTTCAGATATTTACCCTAGTTAGTCCCTGGCACCAACATTAAATGGTCAATTTTTTAAAGATTTTCTATATTCACTTTCTGCACTGAGGCTATTTCTTTTCTAAGTATATTGCCACCTATTCTTTTAAATTTTTCTGGATCATCTGATACGAAAAAGTCAGCTTTGCCTCCGTCTAATTTATCTGATAGTAAATTTAATTCTTTTAGCATTATTTTAGTGGCCTTTGCAGTTTCATAGGCAGGATTTACTAGGGTTACTTTATTTTCAAATACTTTATTAATAGTATATCTAAGGGCTGGATAATGGGTACAGCCTAATACTAGGGAATCTATATTGTGTTCCTTTAATTCTAATAAATATTTTTGTGCAGTTATATAGGCTACATCAGAGTTTTCCCAACCTTCTTCTACTATGGGTACAAATAATGGACAAGCTATGCCTATAATTTCTGCTGATGGTAACATTCTTCTGATTTTCCTTTGATATGTTCCAGAGTTTATGGTTCCTTCTGTGCCTATTACTCCAATGGTGGAGTTTTTAGTTGTGGCTACTGCAGCCTTAGAGCCTGGTTCTATTACTCCTATAATTGGTATGTCAAATACTTTTTGTGCTTCTTCCATGGCTAGTGCCGAAGCAGTATTACAGGCCACTACTATTAATTTTATATTTTTAGACATTAAAAATCTTACAGATTGAAAAAAATATTTGATTACAGTTTCTTTAGATCTAGTTCCATAGGGAATTCGAGCAGTGTCTCCAAAATACACTATATCTTCTCCTGGTAATTGTTCTACAACTTCTTTTAGTACAGTTAAGCCTCCAATTCCTGAATCAAATACTCCTATTGGTCTATTGTTCATAAAAATTCCCCCCTCTATTATATTTTATAATATTAGGGGGAATTTACAACTATTTTTTTATTCTGATTAATTTTAGCCTGATGCACCAGGGACAGTTATCCTTGCATCAG
>JGI24708J26588_10003212_pt1 | contig 11946 bp, 10 predicted proteins | sample BioPla1DNA2_FD_26588 | JGI IMG/M metagenome (IMG submission 26588) | reverse complement strand
GCTTCTGGAATCCAATCCTTTTCAATACTAATGAGTTTTTTGAGAGCTTCTAGTGCAAAGGCTGTGTCTATTTCAGGTATACACAACCTATCATTTGAAATGTTTATTCTTTCTATGTTTTTTTCAGGTCTGAAAAGAAGTACTTTTCCCTCATCAGTTTTATATGCTTTAAGGCCTTCAAAAATTGCCTGGGCATAATGAAAAATCATTGTTGAAGGATCAAATTCCATAGGTCCATAGGGAACAATTCTAGGATCGTGCCACCCTTTGCCTTCTGTGTAATCCATTACAAACATATGATCTGTAAATATTTGTCCAAAACCTAAATTGGATGGATTTGGTTTCTCCTTAGGATTTTGAGTTTTTTCCATGCTTATTTTTAATGACATTTAAAATAACCCCTTTCAATAAAAAATCTAATAAATTTACACTAAGTGTTGTGATGAGAATTAATTATTTTTAAGCATATCTTAATTTTAAATAAACAATTTATAAAAAACAAGTTTTTTGAGGAAAATAGTATATATCTATTATGCAACTTTTTTATTGAAAAATCCAGCACTTTTAAATAATTGATAAAAAAAACATCAAAAAAATAAAACAAAATATTTATATTATTGAATATTTATATTATTGATATTAACTTTCTATATTGATATTATCTTTTTATACTGCTATTCTATAATTGTGGTTTTATATAAAATTTTAAATTAAAGTTTTGGAGGAGAAAATGCTTAAAAGATTTTATCCTGATTTAATAGCGGATGATGTAAAAAAAATTGATTTAAATTATTTAATTGAGAATAATATAAAAGGACTTATTCTTGATATTGACAATACTCTTGTGCCTGATTATGTAAAAGAAGCAGGTGATGATATTATAAAGTGGCTGGACAAAGTTAAAAAAAAGGGACTCAAAGTTTGTATAGTTTCGAATGCTACTCAAAAGAGGGTTTTGAAATTTAACGAAAAATTAGGGGTTGATGCAATTTCACGAGCTTCAAAACCTAGCAGGAAACCTTTTTTGAGGGCAATAAAAATTATGGGTATTAAAGCAGAAGAAACTGCTGTTATTGGTGACCAGCTTTTTACCGATATATATGGCGGAAATAAGCTTAATATGTTTACCATATTGGTAAAGCCTATAGCCACTAAAGAATTTATTTTTGTTAGAATGAAAAGATTAGCAGAAAAATTTGTTTTGGCAAGGCATGCTAAAAGTAATCAAAAAAAGACTTAAAAATCAACAAAAAACTACTTAAAGAATAGAGGGGATAGAAACATGAAGATTGATGCGAGGGTTACAGGACAGACAAAACTGCTGGGGATCATAGGAAACCCCGTTGAGCATTCTATTTCACCGATATTACATAATACTCTTAGTTCAATTTTAGACTTAGATCTTGTATATGTGCCATTAAAAGTAGAAAAAGAGGATTTAGCAATTGTAGTTAAGGCTCTAAAATCATTGGATTTTGTAGGGTTTAATGTTACCATTCCGTATAAAAAAGATATAATGAAACATATTGATGAAAACAGTATAGAAGCTATTTTAATGGGAGCTGTAAATACAGTTAAAAAAATTGATGGAAAATTATATGGCTACAATACAGATGGGGAAGGGTTTTTAAGGTCATTTAAAGAAGAGGCCAAAACTTCTTTTGAAGGAAAAAAAGTTGTTTTAATTGGGGCTGGCGGAGTGGCACGTCCTATAGCAGTGAAGATTGCTTCTGAAGGTGCAGAAAAGATAAGCCTTGTAAACCGAACCAAAGAAAAGGCTATAGAACTTGCAGAAGCTGTAAACGAAAATGTGAAAGAAATTGTTCAGGTATATAATTTTGAAGATAAAACATTTAAAATGGCTGTTGAGGAAAGTGATATAGTTATAAATACCACATCTGTGGGAATGACGCCTGATATTAAAAGTACTCCTATAAGTGGAAGTTATTTTAATGGAAGTCAAATTGTATATGATGTAATATACACTCCTTTTGAGACAAAACTATTAAAAGATGCCAAAAAGAAAGGGTGTAAAACAATAAACGGTTTAGGTATGCTTTTTTATCAAGGAATTAAGGCATATGAAATATGGACCGGGGTTAAACTTTCAGAAGAAAACATTGAAGATATTTATACTTCTTTTAAAGAAATTGTAAAAAAAACATAGCAAATGTTTAAAGGTGTTGAAATAAGTTTTATTATGTGAGTATAATATAATATATAGCTATATTTTATTAAGATATTTGATTATGGTACTTTTTATTATAGTATTATCAATTATAGTATTTTTGCTTTAGTGTGAAATTATTGTTTTAATACTTCTTTTATAATTTATAAAATATATTCTACAAAAACAGCTTTGAACCAATCTTTTTAGATATCTTTATATTTAAAAGTCTTAGGAATCAGTTTAAATATTTAAATTAATAAGATTTTAACTAAAAACAGATGTCTTATAAAGAATCTATTTTTAGTTATATATAAATTTTTATATAAATTTTATTTAGGAGGTTTTTATTTTGAAAAAAAAATTAAGTTGTTTGCTGATCTTTGCAATTCTGTTATCTGGAATAACAGGATTTAGTGTTGTTGCCCAGTCAAATGGGATGAAAGAACCAATTTTTTCACATGAAGGAGGCTTTTATACACAGCCTTTTATGTTACACCTTAGTACACAGGATCAAAATGTGCGGATTTATTACACTACAAACGGCTCAGTACCTGTTCCAGGTTCTGAGGGAACTTTTGAATATTCAGGCGGTATACAAATCCAGGATAGAACAGAAGAACCTAATGATTTATCAATGATAAGCAATATATCAAGTGATAGATTTCAAGGATGGATTGAGCCAGAAGGGCAGCTTTTCAAAGGGACTGTAATAAGAGCAGTTGCAGTAAATCAAGCTGGTTTAACCAGTGATGTAGTTACGCAATCATATTTTGTTGACCCTAATGGAATTCAAAGATATAGACTTCCTGTGATTTCTATAGTAACTGATAGAGATAATTTCTTTGACAATCAAATTGGAATTTATGTAAATGGAAATTATGAAAACAGAGGAGAGGAATGGGAAAGACCTATCCATATTGAGTTTTTTGAAGAAAACGGCAACCTTGCTTTTTCCCAAAATGCCGGAATTAGAATACATGGTGGATATACACGAAATTATGCTCAAAAATCCTTTAGACTTTATGCCAGAGAAGAATATGATGAACAAAAGTGGTTTGAATACAATTTCTTTCCGGGCTTAAAAGGCAAGGGCACAGGGGAGAGTTTACAAAAGTTCAAACGTCTGCTGCTAAGAATGTCCGGAAATGATTCCCAATACACAATGTTCAGGGACGGTCTTATGCAGGATTTGGTTTCCCACTTAAATGTAGATACTCAAGCCTTTAGAGCTGCGGTATTATTTTTAAATGGCGAGTTTTGGGGAATATACAATGTAAGAGAACGTTATGATGATAGATATTTTCAATCTCACTATGATCTTGATAGAAAGAATGTTGCACTTTTGAGTATCGTAGGATCTATGACAGAAGAAATTGATGTGGATGAAGGTACAGAAGAAGATGCACAAGATTACAGAAATATTGTAAATTACATTAGACAAAATAATATTAAAGATAAGAGTACATATGATTATGTTAATACAAAAATAGATATAGATAGTTATATTGATTATCTTATTACCCATATTTATTTTGCAAATACAGACTGGCCTGCAAATAATCAAGTTTTATGGAAATACAAAACCGATAACGGACAATACAACCCTAATGCCCCTAAAGGACAAGATGGAAGATGGAGATGGGCTATAAAAGATACTGACTTTGGTTTTGGTCTTGCATATGGCGGACAGGTAAATCATAACACTTTATTGTATGCTTCAGGTGATGGAAGAGGTTTTGGAGCAGCTCCAGAGTGGTCGGTATTTTTATTTAAAACTCTTTTAGAAAATGACGATTTTAGAAATAAGTTTATAAACCGTTTTGCTGACCAAATAAACACTACTTTTGTTCCTGAAAGAGTAAATGAGATGATTGACCAAAAAAGTAGTGATATAGCTCATATTATAGATGAACATAACAGACGCTGGAATAAAATTGAGGATTGGAATAAGGAAGTTAATGTATTAAGGGATTTCGCTGACAGAAGACCTTCATATGTTATAAATCATATAGTTAATAAATTTAAAAACAATGGAGTTGTGCAAAGTGCATCCGTTAACCTTAGCACAGAAATTGATAAAGGTTATATCAGGATAAATTCAATAGATATAAACGAAAAAACCCCTGGAGTAAAAAATCCTGCTCAGTGGAGTGGAGTATATTTTGAAGGGGTTCCAGTTACCATAAAGGCAATCCCAAAGGCAGGCTATAAGTTCGAAAAATGGGAAGGAGTTACTGATAATATCTATAGTGATACAATAACAATTAATCCTCAAAACAATATGAATATAAGGGCTGTTTTTAAAAGGACCTCATCAAATGAGCAGTTAATGGGAGATTTAAATGGAGATAATATAATAAATTCTACAGACTATGTAATGTTGCAAAGACATGTTTTAGGTATTTCGGATTTGAAACTAGAAAATATATTTGATATAGCCGATTTAAATGTAGATGGAAAAATTAATTCCATAGATTGTGCAATTTTAACAAGATATATTATAGATATAATTACATCATTACCATATAAATAAATTAATATTTGAACCATGTTAAAAGCTGTCTTATTGACCCAAAAAAAAAACTCCTTCGAATTATAGGAACAAAGGCAAATTTTAAAACAATTAATTATAAAAAATGAACCCAAATTTTTATTGCCTGCGTATTCTAATATTGTGATGTTTAAATATTTAAAGTTGCGAGAAAGGAGTGGTGTATTACCGGTTCCAATTTATTTTGTAAAAAAACAAAACAATAAGGGGGTGGTATAATACCATGGCTATAGAGGTTTTTAATAGGTTTGAAAAAAAGTTTCTTGTAAGGGCCGAAATATACGAAGATGTTCAATATGCCCTTAGTAAATATATGGAACTTGACGAATATAACAAAAAACACCCATACTACACCATAAGTAATATATATTACGATACAATGAACAATGAACTTATCAGAAAGTCCATATCAAAACCTAAGTACAAAGAAAAATTAAGGTTAAGAGGTTATGGAATACCTACCTTAGAAGACAAGGTTTATTTAGAAATTAAAAAAAAGGTAAATGGCCTGGTAAACAAAAGGAGAACAAAGTTGGTGTTAAAGGAAGCATATAATTTTCTTTATACTTCTAAAAAACCAGAATACAAAGACTATATGAATAAACAAGTCTTAAATGAAATTGATTATTTTCTCAAATTATATAATCTTGTGCCAAGGATTTATATTGCATATGATAGGAGGGCATTTTTTGGAGTAGATAATAGAGATTTGAGAATAACATTTGACACAAATATAAGGACCAGAAGAACAGATTTAAGACTTGAACTTGGTGACCATGGTGAAAGACTTTTAGATGATAATGTGTATTTAATGGAGGTAAAAGCAGAAAAAACTATCCCTGTATGGGTATCTAAAATGCTTAGTGAGTTTAAGATTTATAAAACAAGTTTTTCTAAATACGGTACTGAGTACAAAAAAACTAGACTTGAAAAAGTTGTTGAGGGGGAAAGAGTTGAGTGTTTGAAACAATTTTATATACCACAGTTATATCACCAAAGATATACTTTTGTAACTCAATAATTGCAAATATAGGCAAAATTATTGCAAATGTAGGCAATATAATGGAGCCAGCAGCAGATGGAGGAGAATTGAAATTATCCATTTATGGGATAATTGGAACAATAATAGTTTCATTTATATTAGGACTTATAATTGCATTAACCTATATAAAAACACATGCTAAAGGTCGTTATTCACAAAACTTTACACATACACTAATTATGATTCCAGCTGTTATTGCAATTATAATATTATTTGTTGGCAGTAACTTTGCAAGAGCTTTTAGTTTAATGGGTATATTTTCAATTATAAGATTTAGAAGTGCACCAGGGGACCCTAAAGATATTTCTTATATACTTTTTTCAGCAGGTGCAGGGCTTGCATGTGGTATCGGATTATTGCCATATGCTCTATTATTTACCGTAATGGTATGTGCATTTATGTATGTTTTAAGTATGGCTAATTTTGGAGAGAAGAATGTATTCACTAAACAACTTAAAATTGTTATACCCGAAGATCTGGATTATCAAGGTGTTTTTGATGATGTGCTTTTAACATATACTTCAAGCCATGAATTAAGGAGAGTTAAAACAACTGATTTAGGTACACTTTATGAGCTTGTTTATGTGGTTATAATGAAGGAAGGGGTAAATGAAAAAGAATTTATAGATGAATTAAGGTGCAGGAATGGAAATTTAAATATTACATTGTCCTTGAAACCAGAAATNCCTGACTATTAAAATAAATATTTTAAATGTTTTATTTTGTTTTTATTTGTTGGTATGGGGGTATATGTTAGAGGCAAAAGTTTATATATAAGAAGTGTGTGTTCCAGGATATTAGTAGAACAATCTACTAATTATCCTGGAATTTTAATTTGATTTTTACTAATAGATTAATTTTATATTTTACTAATAGATAATTTTTAATATTATTTACATAGAGTAAATATCTATTATTTCTAGAAGGTGCTTTGTAAGCAGGCTATAATCAAAAGAGTTAATTATACCATCATTGTTTATATCTGCAGCATTTTCTCCTTCTGGAGAAGGAAACTCATCTATTACTTCAAGGATATACCTTGATATCAGAGTTAAGTCAGCTGAGTTAATGAGGTTATCTCCGTTTACATCCCCTAAAACATATGAGTAAGGAGTAGTGTCAGTTAGGGACTTAACAGCCTGTAAAGCAGCATGAGCATCTAGCAATCCATTACCAAAATAATATTCATCACCTAAGTCTTGGGAAGTTTCCGATAAAATTTTGTGTATATCAGCAGGGGACATGTCTTTGTCTAAAGACTTTATAAGACCTGCCACTGCCGAAACTTGAGGTGCAGCATTGGANGTTCCTGAAAAAAATGCGTATTTGTTGCCGGGTATTGCACTGTATATAAAAGTGCCTGGAGCTACAATGTCAAGTTTTTCACCATAGTTAGAAAAATTTGCTCTTTCTTTGTATTCGTTTACAGCACCTACAGCAATAACAGTGTTATAACCTGCTGGATACATAATTTCATCCTTACCATCATTTCCAGTTGCCGACACTAAAACAGAACCATTTGAAAATGCAAAATCACAAGCAGAATTTATTCCTCTGGAAAAATACGGTCCTCCAAAAGACATATTTATAACGTCTGCATTTATGCTAGAGGCATATAATATAGCTTTTTGTATATCAAAAGAAGAACCTACACCATTTTTGTCTAAAACCTTTATAGGGATAATTGTTGCCTTTTTCATAATACCTGAAATGCTGCCATAACTTGCAATAATACCTGCGACATGGGTACCATGATTTCCATCGTCCATAACACTGTCTCCTATATAGGTTTTTGCCAAATCAGTATTTACTAAGTTTTTAAGACTTTCGTGATTGTAGTCTATACCAGTATCTAAAACGGCTATTTTAATATCTTCAGAACCAGTTGTTATATTCCATGCATTAGGAATATTAATCATGTTGTAATACCATCTTTGATTGCGGTGCATACTTGTTGTATCCTCTTTAAATGCTTTTAGAATATAATTTGGTTCAATAAATTTTACATTGTAGTGGTTTTCAGTAAGAAGTTTTTCAAGATTTTTAATAGCAGTTTCTACACATTGGTATTTATCAGAATATTCAATTAGCATAACATGATCTATATTTTGAGGAATTTGTTCTTTAGAGCTGTCATAACTTTCAATTGAAAAGGCATAATTTTGAGTTTGATGGTGGATGTATGTATTATTATAAAATGAGTCTATTACATTAAATCCATTTAACTCCATTGTTGAAATAGCATCTAGTTTTGGACTGTTTATGCTTTGAATGGAAAATTCATTATTGTTTTCAATGCAAACAATAAGCTGNCCTTCAATGTGGTGAATTATTTCAGCTTCTGTCGTTTCATTAAAGTTTGAATTTGAACTCAGTGTAAAACCAGATGAAAAAAACACTAAAATAATCATTATAAAAATAAAATTTTTGGGTTTCAAATTAACTCCCCCCTCAAAAAAATATATGTATATATTAAATTATACAGCAAATTCTGACAATTTACCAAGGAATATATGTAAAATATATGTGAAAAAATTTTTATTTAAATTGGAGTTTTAAATTAAAGCATAATAAGGTTTGACAAGAGACTTATATCAATATAGAATTAGGTTATCAAATGAAGTTTAATCAAATCTTTAAGTAAGTTTTGAAGTTCTTATCCANAATGAAATTTTAATGAAAAGAAAGGGGTATAGTATGAGAGGNGCATTTTATACAGGGGAATATAGAAATATATTCAAAGAGTTTGGATATAGTGAAAAAGAAATTGAAAAAAAGATTGATGAAGCATATAAAACAATTTTTTATGGTTCAGATGATGAGAAATTATATCATCAAGTGGGAGATGATATGGCATATTTTTTGGACACAGGAAATAATGATGTGAGAACTGAGGGAATGTCATATGCCATGATGATGTGTGTACAAAAGGACTGGAAAAAAGAATTTGATTGTCTTTGGAAGTGGACTAAAAAATATATGTGGATGGAAGAAGGAGAAAATGCTGGTTACTTTGCTTGGTCAGTGGCACCTGATGGAACAAAAAATTCATATGGTCCAGCACCTGATGGGGAAGAGTACTTTGCCATGGCACTATTTTTTGCGTGGAAACGCTGGGGTGATGGTGAAGGTATTTTTGAATACTCTAAAGAAGCCAGAGATATTTTAAGAGAATGTATTCATAAGGGTGAAGATGGAAAGCCAGGACACCCAATGTGGAATCCGGATAACAAGTTAATTAAGTTTGTTCCAGGTTGGGAGATTACAGATCCATCATATCATTTGCCTCATTTTTATGAACTATTTGCCCTGTGGGCAGATGAAGAAGACAGAGAGTTTTGGAAAGAGGCTGCTAAGGCTAGCAGAGAGTACTTAAAGAAAGCTTGTCATCCTGTTACAGGTCTTGCACCTGAGTATGCCCATTATGACGGAACTCCCTATATGAAAGATAACAGACAAAGATACTATAGTGATTCTTACCGTGTAGCTGCCAATATTGGCTTAGATTTTGAATGGTTTGGTGTAGATGATTGGCAAAGCACATGTGCTGATAATATTCAAAAGTTTTTCTGTGAAACTGTTGAGGGTAAAATAGATATGGTGTACGAAATAGATGGGACAATTATTGATGAAAAAGCATTGCATCCAGTTGCAATTATTGCAACAAATGCCCAGGCTTCTTTAGCAAGCAAGGGTAAATATAGAAAAGAATGTGTTGAATTGTTTTGGAATACACCATTAAGAAAAGGGGACAGACGTTATTATGATAACTGCCTGTATATGTTTGCACTGTTGGCACTAAGTGGTAATTTTAAAATTTGGAAGTAGATAATTTAATTTTAAGCTTATGAACCTTTAGGAATATATAGATAACAGGGGATTTGAAAATAATACTTAAAATCAAGGAAAAGTACAAATTTTCTATCAGATTAACTGGGAGGAAAAATGAAAGACATATTGATAAAAAAGTAAAAACAACTTTAAAGAAAAATGTAATTTAACTTGAATTCAAAACAAAGGAAAGATATGATAAAAGAAGAAAAGTTAATTTAAGAGATGCTGTTTTGGTACTATATTTTGAAGTTTGGAGGAGATGGAATGAAACTTGCAGAAGCACTGATATTAAGAGCAGATTATCAGAAGAGGCTTGAACAAATCCGGGAAAGATTAATTAGAAACGCTAAAGTTCAGGAAGGAGAAAAACCTTCAGAAAATCCCTATGATTTATTGAATGAAATGAATGACCTTATAAATAAACTTACTGATATTGTACAAAAAATAAACAGAACTAATTCATTAGCGATAGTAGAAAATGGAAAAACCATCACGGACTTATTAGCAAAAAGAGATTCAATTTCTCAAAAAAGAAGCATTCTGGAGTCCTTGATAAATGCAACAACAATTAAACTTGACAGGTATAGTAAATCAGAAGTGAAATATTTCAGTACAGTAGATGTGGCAAAAATACAAAAAGAAATAGATACGTTGTCTAAGGAATACAGGGAAATTGATACAAAAATTCAGGAAAACAATTGGAAAATTGAGTTAAAAGAAGATTAATAGTGAAAGAAAATTTATGGATATAGATGGTAACTGGAACATTAGAAGCGAGTACAACCCGCCTACTGGGTAAAGTAGGATGATGGTCAGCGTGAGGGGCCACGCTATGTAGGTTCAACTCCTACTTTTATTGTTATGCCTTGTAATGTAACAGGGGCACAATTTATTGTTAAAGTTACTACCATGTACTGGTCTGATGTTTTAGTGAGGGTGGGAACGGGGAATTAAAAAAAGAAAGAGTTCCTGTATATTCAGCTGAAAAGAAGTTAAAATCAGGAATAAGTGATGATGGAAGCATTGTAGATGGGCTAATGGATTTATTTTATTAATACTGCATAGAACAATTCTCAAAGGAAAATTCAACAAAGAAAAAACCAATTCTTAGGTTTATTTATTTTTTACTTGGAATCCCGGAATATACCGGACTTCCGTCGCGGAAAGAATTTGGCTTATTCTTAAGATAGTTTATTCCTAACCAAAAAACATATTTCCATTCCTCATCACTTATTGATAACTTCCTTTTGCTGATTTTTTCCATATCATCTGATACAAAATCAGCAATAATCGGATGAAATCCATACCAATATCCTGTGTTATTAGGACCAAGTATTAAATCACTATGATATGGAGGTCTACCTTTATATGTATTAACAGTTATAAGCTTTGTTCCAATTTCTAAATTATATATGTCTACAAAATTATTTGGAAACGCCAGCATTGCTACAGAATCAAGATCAGGACTGTAAGCTGCGACTCTTAGCGGGTCAACGGACACAACTACTGCCGGGTTGCTATCTCCTGCAATAAGCTGTTCTTTAATATATGTCATATGATCTATGTCTTCCGTGATTATAAATGTTAATTTACTCATAAAACCTCTAAAACCGAAAAGATCCGGTCTTAAAAGCATTAATTTATCTTTAGACACGGTAAGATTCAATGCGTGTGATGCTACTGAATTTTTATCTAAATACCTCATATATAACCTTCCTTTCTCAGTAAGACAGAAAAATGTACAGCGTAGCTGAAACTGTTTGCTAACTGTTACTCTGTCTCATTTTCTTCGCTATATTTAAAAGTAATATTTCGATTGGGATCGTGGAGTGAATTATTTGATATATCTATTTTCCATTGTTCGCTTCTTTTTTCACTACCATTTTTTATACTAAAAATCAACTCCAGTTTACTTTCACTCTTTTGCGAATATGTTCCCAAATATCTCATGGCCAATTTATCTCCCGTTGAAGTATCATAGCTTATTGTCGCTGAGAACGTATTATTGTCAGATAAAGTTATCCAACTGTCTTTAGCGTCATTTTCATATTTGCCGGTTTTAATTTTTTCATAACTACCGCAGGCCGTTAACAACATTGTGCTTGCAATTACAAAAATTAAAATAAATAATAATTTAGTCTTCATAATAACCCCCATAAAGATAATTAAGAATAAAATTTAATTTAAAATATAGTGTCTTTTATATATACTCCCATTACTCCCATTGAAGTTTATGATTTTTTACATAGATTGAAAGAGTCAGAACTGCACTTAGCAAGTCAAAGTTTTGGGATGAATTCAATACTGATTGGGTATGCCTTGATTGTGAGTTAATGCCATGGTCGGCAA
>JGI24708J26588_10003210_pt1 | contig 11955 bp, 9 predicted proteins | sample BioPla1DNA2_FD_26588 | JGI IMG/M metagenome (IMG submission 26588) | reverse complement strand
AATGACTTACTAAAAACAACGGTTTCATTTAAAATTCTTGAAGTTAACGAACAAAGAAGCAGAGCCGTTGGCTCAATTAGGGCAGTTGAGAGAGAAAAGAGAAAAGCAGAGCAAGCAAAGTTCTGGGAAGAGATCGAAGTCGGTGAGAAATTCACTGGTGAAGTTAAGTCCATTACAAGCTATGGTGCATTCGTGAATCTAGGCGTCATTGATGGAATGGTCCATATTTCCGAACTATCTTGGAGCAGAATTAAGCATCCATCAGAGGTAGTAAAAGTCGGCGACATTCTTGATGTTTATGTTAAGGACCTAGATAAAGAGAGAAAGAGAATTTCACTAGGATTTAAGAAAGCAGAAGATAATCCATGGGAAATCTTCAAGAATGAATATAAAACTGGCGATATTATTAAAGGCAAAGTTGTTTCAATCATGCCATTCGGCGCATTTGTGCAAATTATACCGGGCATCGATGGCTTAATTCACGTATCGCAAATCGACACACAGCGCATCACGAATGTAGCAGATGTATTGTCGGTAGGGCAAGAGGTTGAGGCATTATTAACTGATATTGACCTTGAGAATAAGAGGATTAGCCTATCAATGAGGGCGCTAATCGAGGAAAAAGATGCAGATAGTGAGGCTGACGCAATTGAAGAAGCAGCCGCTATTGCTGGAGTGACCATTACTTCCGATGAGGAAGATGCGCAGCAGGATGATGACGAAGAATAAAACAATCAAATACCTATCTAATTTTAAAATTAGATAGGTATTTTTCTTTTTACGACGATTCCCAAGCTATAAAAGCTAGATTTTAGGCTATGAATATGATATAATTATATAAGAAATAACTAATGGAGGCGGCATATGGATATTATAAAAAAGCTAGCTCAAGAGCTGGGAATAAGCGAAACCCAAGTTAAAAATACGGTGGATTTAATTGATGAAGGTAACACGATCCCGTTTATTGCCAGATACCGAAAAGAGGTTACAGGCTCATTAGATGATCAGATCCTGCGTGATTTAGATGATAGATTACAATATCTTAGAGGACTTGAAAAGCGTAAAGACGAAATTAGAAAGATAATTATAGAACAAGAGAAGATGACCGACGATATTGAATCAAGTATTGCAAAGGCGCAGACACTAGCAGAAATTGAAGATATATATCGCCCATTTAAGCAAAAGCGCCGTACTCGGGCTAGTATAGCACGCGAACGTGGATTGGAGCCTTTAGCGGAGTTATTGCTAAGTTGTGATGACGATAAAGACCCTATCAAAGAGGCGGAGAATTTCATAAATGAAGAAAATGATGTTCCCGATACCGATGGAGCATTAGCAGGTGCAATGGATATCATAGCGGAGCAAATTTCCGATGACCCCGCTTTACGCAAAGAGCTGCGTGAATTTACATTCTCAACTGCAATGCTTACATCTAAGGCGGTTGATGAGGATGAAGATAGCGTATATAGCAATTATTATGATTTTGCCGAACCCATATCAAAAATCCCCGGGCACAGGATTCTTGCGCTTGATAGGGGAGAACGTGAGGGAATCCTGCGAGTAGGGATTGAGTTAGATGAGGAGAGAGCGGTATCGATAATATCTAAAATGTATGTCCAAGGACACAATGAATGTGCAAATTATGTGATGCTCTCATGCGAAGATAGCTATAAGCGGCTAATAGCGCCATCAATTGAGAGGGAGGTGCGGGGCGAATTGACCGATAATGCGTGTACCGCAGCGATAAAGGTTTTCTCGGCTAATTTGCGTCAGCTATTGATGCAACCGCCAGTGAAAGGTACTGTAACGCTAGGGCTTGATCCTGCTTATCGTACTGGATGTAAAATTGCGGTTGTCGACGATACAGGAAAGGTACTGGATACAACAGTAATATATCCAACACCCCCACAGAGCAAGGTAGCTGAATCTAAAGCGAAAATGAAATCGCTTATCAAGAAGTACGGTGTGACGACAATTGCAATTGGCAATGGAACGGCATCTAGGGAGAGTGAGGCATTCGTTGCTGAACTCATCAAGGAAATACCTCAGAAAGTTGCATATATGGTTGTGTCGGAGGCTGGAGCAAGTGTATATTCAGCATCAAAACTTGCGGCAGAAGAATTCCCACAATTCGATGTATCGTTAAGGAGTGCCGTATCAATAGCTAGAAGATTGCAAGATCCACTAGCGGAACTTGTCAAGATAGATCCTAAAGCAATTGGAGTTGGGCAATATCAACATGATATGCCTAAAAATCAACTAGGGAATGCCCTGTCCGGTGTTGTTGAGGATTGCGTTAACAATGTTGGTGTTGATCTTAACACTGCATCTCAATCGCTCCTAGGCTATACTGCGGGTGTCAACGCACGAGTTGCAAAGAACATTGTTGCTTACCGTGAGGAGAATGGCGCATTCACCAGCCGAAAGGAACTACTTAAAGTAAAAATGCTTGGTAAGAAAGCATTCGAGCAATGTGCAGGGTTTTTACGCATTCAGGGCGGAGCGAATCCGCTTGACAATACAGCAGTTCACCCCGAGAGTTACGAAAACGCAAAAGCAATGCTTGAGCATTGCGGATTTGAATTGAGCGACATTGGCGGCGGAGTTGCCGATATTAAAGAAAGAGCAAGTCAATATGGAATAGCCAAATTAGCTAAAGAAATTGGCATAGGTGAGCCTACATTGAACGATATTTTAGATGAGTTGGTTAAACCCGGCCGTGACCCACGAGATGAACTTGACGCGCCTTTGCTTCGCAGTGACGTTGTCGAGATGAAGGATTTAAAAGAAGGAATGGAATTGATGGGCACAGTCCGCAACATTGTCGACTTTGGTGCGTTTGTAGATATTGGTGTGCATGAAGATGGATTAGTTCACATATCGCAACTAGCTGATAAATATATAAAACATCCCTTAGACGTTGTAAAAGTTGGTGATGTTGTTAAGGTTAGAGTAATGTCAGTAGATGAAAAACGGGGCAGAATCGCCCTTACAATGAGGATATAAATATAGCCCACCATTCTAGGATGGTGGGCTATTATATTATGTAAGTTGTTCGATTTTTTGCCTTGCCGCCTTGCCGTATTTATCACATAATGCTGGATCTTCAATAAAATTATTGATTATATCCGATAGACCGTTGACATATCCATATTCAATGAGATGGCCACTAACACCGTGATCGATGACATTGATGTGTCCACGCACTTTCGTAGCAGCAATTGGCTTTGCCGCCGCCATTGCCTCAAGCATCGTGCGTGGCGGCATTGCCTCATGTTGGGAAGATAGTATGACTAGATCAAGGATTGCGAGCATCATATGTATATCCTTGCGATAGCCCAGGAAAATAATATTATTATCTATACCTATCTGTTTTGCCTGTTCCTTTAGTTTATCTTCAATCGATCCGTCACCCGTTAATACGCACACTACATTAGGATGTTTACGAACAGTGTTTCTCAAGGCTTGGAATAGGAATTCATGGCCTTTTATCGGCTCAAGCCTTGCTATCATACCTATTGCAAATCGATCGCCTATTCCCAGCTTTCTGCGCATATTCTTGATATCATCACTTGTGATTTTATTGAATTCGGCATCAAATTCATGAAGATTAATGTCGATCGTATTTCCGCCAATCTGCGATTCTGCTAATTGATTTTTTAATTCGGACGACATTGATGAAAGATCCCTTGATAATGAGGCAATTTCAGCAATAGAATCAGTTTGAATTTGCATTGAATCGGAGATTTCTATACTGCTAGACGCAATTTGCGAACTTGCCTCTGCCGAATCATCAATTATGCCGACAATTTCACCGATATTATNGGATATTGTATTAAATGTTTTTGATGTTTCATCAAGAATTTTGCTCCCATCCTCAATTTGCTTATTGCTTTCGAGGATAATCTTTGCAGTTTCCTGAGTTTCTTCAGTGAAGCTATCGATGATTTCACTAATATCTTGGAGTGCATTTTGAGTATTTACAGCAAGCTTGCGAACTTCACTAGCGACAACGGCGAATCCCTTTCCATATTGTCCAGCCCTTGCCGCCTCAATTGCGGCATTGAGTGCAAGCAAATTTGTTTGCGATGCAATATCGGAGATAACATCTATAAAATCTGTCATCTCCTGTGCGGTCGCACTTAAGCCGTTGATTCGCTCACTAGCAGAATTGGCATCGGTTAATATTTGCCCCATCCTAGATTCAAAGTTTGTTAAATCATTAATACCACCAGCGGTCAGATCATTAACATTTTTAGCGCCGTCAGAGATTTTTACGAAGTTTTGGTTCAGGTCCTGTGTATTNGTGCTCAATGATTGCAAGGNGTGATTTACCTCTTGCATTACCCTCGACGTTCTATCCGTTATATCTTCTAACTTCCTAGATGAGTTAGAGGATTCGTCGGAAAGTTGATCAAGTTCTTTTACAAACTTAATAACATTTTCAAGTAGGAAGTTGAATGCCGCCGCCAGTTGCCCAATTTCATTATCGGCAACAACATCGACTTTCTCACTGAATCCGCTTTGCGTTATCTTTTCAACGGAATTCAGCAACAAATCAATATCTTCCTTGAATGATGCTGAATCGTCCTTACCACCGTAAATAGAAGGGAAGATACCAAGCACAAAAATGAGAAGAAAATCAACAAGGAGTAGAATGCCAATCCCGACTAAAGTTTTAGTAATATCACCAGCATAATGCGATATTATGTAACTTATAGCAACGTTAAAAGCCACCATTAAGAACACCAGAAATTTACCCCGTTTACTATTACGTTTTTTCATAAACACACCCCTAACATATTATTCACAAATTTGAGAGCACGTAGGTGCTATCTTTTATATATTATAACAAAAAGTAATACAAAACGCAAGATAATTCTACAAATTAAGTTCTTATTACCAAATATAAATGCAAAATCTGATACAAATAAATACCTGAAATGTAATCCTTTAATTTGTTAATATCGTGTATATAATCTTGCTCACATCATTCATTTTAAATTGTTTTTGTATTTAAACTTTGGTATTCATTTGAGATATGAAAACGTGGTATAATTATATATAACGAGGTGAATAGAATGGCATTTCTCAATGTTGATGGGGTAGAAGTACAGTCTCCAACGGGTGACAATACCTTCATTATATCCGACTACTTTACTATATTTAACGATAATAATGTATCCCCAACTATATACTCTTGGAACGACGTAACGGGAGTATATGAGAATATTGGTCGATTCGAAATTATCTTAAAGGGCGGGGAAAAGGTCGTATTGAAGAAGGAATGGTTCGATTCGGTGGAGGGGATCTTATCATGCAGGGCTATTATGGAAGCACAATCTAAAGATAAGTTTAAGTACCGACATTGGTTAAGAGCGTTGCCGGATAAGACATCGTACATAAATACAGATCTGCCGGAGAACACATTGGTGTATAAGAATAAGTATAATTATGAAGAGCTTCTTCAGGCAAATATAGCAATTACAACGCAAAAGATTTTGAAGTATATATGGTTATATACTTTTATTTTATCTATCATAACCTTTTTTATACTTAGGCGCCATCATGCGAACATAATAGACGATGTTTGGACAGATATGATTGTTTCAATTTTAATCGCTTTGGCCGCCGCCATAATAATAAGTTTGATTTATTGTTTGATAGATAAATCTTTAATTCGACGAATTAAAAAGAGTGATGAGGCACTTGATGTATCGATTTGTTTCATTATATCACCTATTGGCATCGCCGCCATTGAAGAAAGCATAAATACATTCAACGATATTATTCCATGGAGTGAAGTTAATTCATATACCATTACCGATACAATGATTGTATTTGCAATTAAAAACCATCAGAAGCTATGGCTGCCCATAAACAGTATTACATCCGAAACATACGATTGGATTTTAAATGTAGTTGGAGCACTCAGTGTACCAGAAAAGTAGGGGTGATTAATATGTCCGAACCTAAAATTATGTTTAATGAGATTATGCACCTTGGTGGTAAAGATATGGCAATCATATATTTAGAGAATGGTGAGGGCACAATATCGAAGTATAATCTAGGCAATGCACGTCGCATTGACGATAAGAGGGCCGTTATCAATTCGTTATGCATTGAAGATTATCCAATTATCAACATAACAACTTTCAAAGGCAAGGGACAATGTAGCGATAAAATGATTTGCTCGGGATATGGCAGAGAAGATGCTAGTAGGGAAATCACTCGCATAATTGAAGAATCCGGCAATACGGGTTATAGCTCTCTCGAAGGTGCTGTAAATGCTATATACCCGATACTATCAAAAATGAGTGAAGGTCTATATGGGGTATATTATACAAAACTCTATCCAACAGACGGCGCAGGAAACTTTTTTTGGAGTCTTTCATCAATACCTAGGGAGATGGTCGGATCTGCTGACCGGAAATGCTCCGACTCACCTAATGAAACATTGTTACCATGTTTCCTATTACCGACAATTTCACCCATTCATTATAATGAGCAAAAGATCGAATCATATCGGGAGCAAATTCGTAATGGTGATAACTTCGCTGGAATAGCTTTACAAATTGAGGGGTTATTCTGTGCTTTGCTCGATGGACATCATCGTGCGGCGGCTTGCACTTTAGAGGAAGTTGATTTCTTTGGTATAGTAATTGAAAAGATAGATGAAGTCCTATTTGAGGAAGTAGAAGATGAAGATAGCGGAGATATAGTGAGAAAAGCAACGGGATTCGCATCGATATCGTGCAAATTGCCGTTTGAACTTATACCGCAAAGCATTTCTAGGAAAGCACTCCAGTTACGAAAAGAGAAGAAACCTGAAAATTATTATAAAATTAAATATCAATATAATAATCGTGAGCCCGTTCGTGGTCATGTTAGCTGGAGCGACGAAATAATTGAGAAAAGTGAGCTACTACCCGATGCGCAAATGATATTGAGTGCACAAACAATATCGGGTATAACTGACGATGAGCTAATCGCTCTATTGGCGAGTAAAACATCGCATAATGGCCGTATTATCGTGAGCCGCAATTTGTACGAAAGCATTGTAACAGCGATTAATTTTCTTTTATATACCGACGGGGCAAGGTTTATCGAATTTGCAATTGCCGTCATGAGGGAAGTTAATTTAGTTGCGACGCATCACTATATTGCACAGAGGCTATCACGTGTGAATGACAAAAAAATCTATGATTTTTTCAAAGAAATTACTGACAATGAGCAAACTAAAGAAAATATTAAAGAAATCGCAGTTAAATATTTAGAACGTAATGAAAATAGATATTCAAAACAAGATGAAGATGTTAAAGCTTAAATAATTTACATAAAAGTATAAAGTTGCACTAAGGAGAAGAAAAGTGACTCCTTAGTGCAACTTTGCTATATTCCCTCATATAATAATAGAGTGATAGAGTTGGATTATTAGGAGGAACGATTATGGGAACAATAGCGGGATGGATCGATTATAAAAAGAACCTGTATGAAGAAGATGAGGTTATGAGGGGGATTAGCGATACTTTTTTTGGGGCTGCCGATATAAGTATCAATCAATTTAAATGCAATGAAGCCTATATGATAAGTAAGGCGCTTATAGAGGGGAATTCTCATGATATGAGTAAAACGTTGGTAAGCGATGTTGATGGAACCAAATACACAATAGTATTTGCCGGTGTAATATATAATGCAAGCGACCTTAAAAAGGAGCTTGTTGAAGATGTGGAGAACATCAATGCAAAATCAAATACTGAGATTATTCTGCGTTCTTACATCAAATGGGGGGAAAGCTGCCTTGATAAATTAAACGGAAAATACACTTTCGCAATATGGGATGATAAGGATAAGCAGCTTTTTATAGCAAGGGATAGGATCGGGGCTAAGCCTCTTTTCTTTTATAGATACGAGGGTGGCATAATTTTTGCATCCGAGATAAAGAATTTACTTGCTCACCCATATATTAAGCCGGAAATCGATAGACTGGGGATTGCGAGCATTATGCTGTTAGGACCGGGCAGAGCGCCAGGGGATGGCGTTTTCAAAGGTGTGAGGGAATTGAAGCCGGCGCATTGCATTAAAGTGAGTAAAGATGAAATCAGTGAACATGAATATTGGCGGTTAAGAGCGAAGGAACATAATAATAACATGGCGCTCACTACTGAAAAGGTGAATTATCTAATCACCGATAGTATAAAAGGACAGATAGCTACCGATTCATCATTATGCACTTTTCTATCGGGGGGGCTGGATTCAAGCATCATTAGTGGTGTAGTATCAAAGATGTATAGTGGAAAGGGTAGAAAGCTCACCACGTATTCAGTCGACTATGTAGATAACGATATTAACTTCAAATCATCGGCATTTCAGCCTAATTCGGATACACCGTATGCGCAAAGTATGGCGAATTCTATTGGCTCAAATCATAAATCTATTTTGCTTGATACGCCGAAGCTAATTAATGCGCTAGACAATGCCGTATATGCGAGGGGTTTTCCAGGTATGGCAGATGTCGATTCGTCGTTGCTCCTTTTTTGTAAAGAGGTAAAGAGAGATTTTGATATAGCAATTTCGGGGGAATGCGCTGACGAAATTTTCGGTGGCTATCCGTGGTTCCACAAGAAGGAAATCTTATTTAAAGATGGATTCCCATGGTCGGTATCGACCGATTTAAGAAAAAGATTAGTCTGCCGTGGCATATTTAAGGATCTAGATGCTAACGAATATGTAGATACTTATTACCAAAAAACAGTTGGAAAAACAAGTTATCTTGAGAGCGATAGCCCGCTTGAGAAGAGAATGCGTACGATGTTTTTATTGAATATTAAATGGTTCATGCAAACATTGATGGACAGGAATGATAGGATGAGTTCCGCTAGTGGTGTTGATATACGCACACCATTTAGCGACCATAGAATCATAGAATATGCGTATAATATCCCGTGGAGCATGAAGTCATATAATGATAGGGAAAAGGGGCTTCTGAGATACGCATTTAAGGATTTATTACCTAGCGATATTATATGGAGGAAGAAAAGTCCGTATCCTAAAACGCACAATCCGAATTATCTTGAAAGTGTAAAGACAATTATGAATAGAATAATTGAGGATAAAAACTCAAGGGTGTTAGAATTCATCGATAAAGGCAGGATGCGTGAGCTAATCGACACGAATGCAGAGTCGTTTCATAAGCCATGGTATGGTCAGCTAATGACGGGGCCGCAAGTCATAGCGTATATTATCCAAGTGGAAAGTTGGATGAGAAAATTCAATATAGAGTTAAATCTATAACAAAAAGGATACCTAGTTTAGGTATCCTTTTAAAATGTAATAAATTAAGTTAATCTCTCTATGTGGTGGTGAAGTAGGATTGTTGCAAAAATCACTTGCTTTAGCACCTGGACTTGCAATAATTATACTTAGTGAGAGAATATATAATGAGAGAATAAAAAACAGCCCTTCGAAAACCTTGTATTTTGATTTCAATAGCTATATTAATAATGGTTCAAGAGGTCAAACGCCTTTCACACCAGCAGTTAGAGTTATGCTTGAACTTCATGATATGCTTTGTCGTATAAAGGAAAAAGGACTTAACGAAAAGCTTTTAGAAGTAAAAACTATTGCAAGCGACTTTAGAAAAAGATTAGTTCAGGAGACTACTTTAAAGCTACCAGATTATCCGATGTCTAATGCATAAAAATGAAGTGATTCTGCCAGCAAAAATATCTCTTCATTTAGAAAATAACGCATTTTTTAATGTAATGCCATGTCTACTTCCACATAGTGATACTGGCGGTGTAAAAATCATCACAAGGCAAGCAAACCGGGCGCCTTCCCTTGATAGCCAAATCATGTTATATGATTATAAAACCTCTACTCCAAAAGCGCTTATGGATGGTAACTGGATAACTACGATGAGAACGGGTGCCGTAGCAGCACATACAATTAAGCATCTAGCCAATGAGGATTTTTATGAAGTGGGGATTATGGGATTAGGTAACACAGGTAGGGCGACTATGAAAGTCCTGCTTGATATGTATCCGGAAAAACAAATGAAAATTAAAGTTTTAAAATATAAAGACCAGCACATTTTGTTTAAGGACTACTTTAAGGGCGAAAGCGGAAACGATTTTCCAAATGCAGAGTTTATCTTTGTTGATAATTATAAGGAAGTGGTTGAGTCTAGTGATGTAGTGATATCCGCAGTAACTTATGCAGAGAATGACTTCTGTGAAGCTAAATACTTTAAGGAAGGCTGCCTAGTCGTTGCTGTGCATTTAAGGGGCTTTTTAAGTTGCGACTTATCTTTCGACAAAGTCTTTTGCGATGATATTGGTCACGTAAATGGATTTAAGTACTTTAATAAATGGAAGTATTGTGCTGAAGTTGCTGATGTTGTTACTAAGAAAGCAAAAGGGCGCGAGAATAAAAGCGAAAGAATAATCGCTTATAATGTTGGGCTATCAATGCATGATATTAATTATGCAGACAAGATATATAAAATGTGTAGTAAAGCTGGACAAGACATTAGTTTAGAGCCACCTACCAATAAGTTTTGGATATAAATCTATTCTCTAAATTTTGTACTCTATAAGCTTTTAGGAGGTATACAAACTTGACACCTGTTCAAGAGAATTTGTTAATATTATTAAAAGAGATTGACGAGATATGTAAAAAGCATAATATAATTTATTATCTAGCTGGCGGTACTGCTTTAGGGGCAGTAAGAAACGCTGGATTTCTCCCTTGGGACGATGATATAGATATCTATATCACAAGAGATAACTGGAAAAAATTTGAGAGTATAATTGATGAAGAATTAAAACCAGACAGAGAGATTGCATGTGTAGAAAGAAACGATTTATATAGAAACCCTATACCTAGATACATTGATAAAAACACTACCTCATCTTATGAAAACTACATTTCTGACTTTCACCAGTTTATCGACATAAATGAAAGCCTCAAAAAATTTTACGAATATAAGCAATATAATGTAAAAGCACTAGAGTCTGTAGAAACTAACATTGTCAATAGACATAAGCTGAATTCTATCAGGCACAAAATACGTATTGAGAACAATCTTAAAAACAAAAAAACAGATCTCAAAATGATGCTAAAAAATAGAGATTATGACAAACTTAATGACATTTTTGAAGATTACTATCAGTATCAACTAGATAGCAATTTTATGAAATGGGATATTTATATTGACATTAATGATGAGTATCTGTATATAGCTTTAATGCTCCTCATTATCCAGGGCGAGTATTTTAATGCACTGAAAATTTTGAAACTCAGGGAACGAGAGTCTATCTTAAGTAGAGAACTTAGTGTTGTTAAGGAACTAGCTCTTGCAGTAAGAGATCTTTCAATATTAATATATGATGAAAACAACTATATAGAGGCGGAGACTTTACTAAAAAAATGGTTCAATCTATTTCCAGATATCTTAGACTTTAAACGGCACAACCTACTTTTATCAATTTATTTTGCAAAAGATAAAAATGAGTTTAACCAAATTAAAAAAATGCATATAAATATTTAGAACAGCACAAAAATGATGGTGAACTATTGAAATTCCTCGGTGATGTATATTTCTCATTAAATGATAGGGAAAATGCTATCAATGTATACCTGGATGCAATACTGATTACTAGAAATGGCATTTTGCTTGAACAAATTTATACAAATTTGAATGAGCTAAGTGTTGATATGGACACTGTCAAAGCATATATAATAGATAGGGATGAAGAATGTGAACGAGATACAGAAGAAATTACTTGAATTATTAGATGAGGTTGAGAACATCTGTAAGGAGAACGATATTGATTATTTCCTTTCAGATCATTTAGCTTATTATGCTTGTACCGATCATTTGTATCCAGATAATTTTTGCGATGCTACTATAATGATGAGGACTGATGATTTCAATGCTTTCATTGATATTGT
>JGI24708J26588_10003209_pt1 | contig 11958 bp, 12 predicted proteins | sample BioPla1DNA2_FD_26588 | JGI IMG/M metagenome (IMG submission 26588) | reverse complement strand
GGCGGGACCCATGTGGCGGCGACGGGCGAGATCGGCTCCTTTAGAATTATCGCCGAGGAAGGGATCGGCTCGGGGCTGCGCCGTATCGAGGCCTGCACGGGGCTCGAATCCCACCGTCGGGCCGCCGAGGATCGCTCCCTGATCGATACCCTGGCTCTCCAGCTGAAGACCGCGCCGGAGCAACTCGCCGGGAAACTGGCGGAAGTGCTGGAAGAGAACCGCCGCCTCACTCGCCACGGGGAGAAGCTGAAAGAGAAGCTGCATGAATATGCGATCCAGGATCTTCTCGCCCGGGTGGAGGAGGCGGGAGGGGCCCATCTGCTCAGCGCCGCCGTCGACGCTGAAGATTTTGATGAGCTGCGCCGGATAGCGGATCATCTCAAAGACAGGTTTCCCTCGTTGGCGGCAGTGCTCGGGGCCGTTCACGGAGGGAAAGTTCTCCTGGTATCTTCGGTAAGCGGTGATCTGGTCGAGCGCGGCCTGCGGGCCGATGAGATCGTCAAAAAAGTGGCTCGCCGTGTGGGCGGCGGCGGCGGCGGACGTGCCACAATGGCCCAGGCCGGCGGCAGGGACACAGCGGCTTTACCCGGGGCGCTACAGTGGGCTGCGGGGATGCTCCGCCGCCTGGCAACTGACGAAAACGGGGATTGAGGAATACTGGGGTTATAAGGGGGAGTCAAGATGGATCAGCAGCAGGATAATACTGTTATGTTCCAGGTTGATGCCGTAGAGGGTGAAAACAAGGCTCAGATAATCCTGCTGGCCGTGTACGGCGCCCTGAAAGAGAAAGGGTATAATCCGCTAAACCAATTGGTAGGCTATCTTCTATCGGGTGATCCCGCCTATATCACCAACCATCAGAATGCGCGCAGCCTCATCCGGCAGGTGGAGCGCGATGAACTGCTCGAAGAGCTGGTCCGCAGCTACCTAGAGCGGGCCGATAAGGAGAAATAGAGGATCTTGAAGCAAGAACGGCGTATTCTCGGCCTGGATATCGGGCAGAAAAGGATCGGGGTGGCCCTTTCCGATCCTCTGGGCATCACCGCCCAGGGGCTGACGGTAATCGAATATGACAGCGTCAGCGCAGCCCTCGATCGGTTGGCCGATCTTTGCCACGAATACGGCGTGACCCGCATTGTCGCCGGGCTGCCGCTGCATCTCGACGGCGGCAGGGGCGAAGCGGCGGAGGGAGTGGAGCGACTTGCCGGTGCTATCGAAGAGCGCACCGGTCTTCCCCTGGAGTTCGTCGACGAGCGTTTGACGACGAAAGCGGCTGAAAGAACGCTGCTCAGTGCCAATATGAAGCGCAAAGCCCGCCGGGAAGTGCGGGATAAGCTTGCCGCCGTTTTAATTCTGGAGACTTTTCTCCGCAGCAGTCCGCGCTGCCCCGATGACTGCGAGCATCAGTAATTAAAAAGGAGTTGAATCCGCCGATGGAAGATAACTTTGTGAGCAGAGACAGCCTGGTGACACTCACCGATGATGACGGCAACGAACACGATTTTGCGGTAATCGATCTAATGGAACTCGACGAGATGCGCTATGCGATCATGCTGCCCGTTTTTGACAGCGTGGAGGATGAGGGAGAGGGCGAAATAGAGGTGGACTTTGAAGAGGACGCCTATATCTTTCGCGTGGAATTGGATGAGCAGAGCGGTGAGGAGCTTTTTTACGAGGTGGAGGATGAGGAGGAATGGGGAAAGGTAGCCTTGGCCTGGGAGAGCAGGGTGGAAGAGATGGAAGAAGAGGAGCAGGACGACTACTTTTAAATAAGCCAGTATCTAGAGATAACGGGGGATGAGATGTGCCTGCAAGACGATATTTACTGATTGCTGGGGCAGTTCTGGTTGCAGTGATCCTTTGCATCTTTGGAAGCGCTACCGTGATAAATCTTATGCTCCGCCCTATCGATGTTGCCGCCACCGGCAAAACCATCCATATCGACATAGAGCCCGGTGCAACGACGGGGCAGATCTCGTCAGCTCTTTCCGAGAAGGGCCTTATCCGCAGCGCATTGGCCTTTCAGCTCTATGCCCGACGCCACCAGCTGGACAAGGAGTTCAAGGCCGGGCCCTACGAGCTGAGCCCCTCGATGAGCCTCTCCGAGATCGCCGCCAAGATCGCCTCCGGCGAAGTAGACCGGCAGACTAACTGGTTTACCATCCCCGAGGGCTATACGATTGCGCAGATCGCCGACCGCCTCGCAGAGGCGGGGTTGGCTGATCGGGATCTTTTTTTGGAAATGGCGGCTGATCCCCCGCAGGACCTTCGCCGGCGCTTTTCCTTTATCGGGGAGATCGACAGGGTTTCGCCAGCCCGCCGGGCCGGGGAAGGCTGGGCGAGAAGCCATCCGCCCCTTCTTCTCGAGGGCTATCTCTTTCCCGATACTTACGAGATCGCAGCCGGCGCCGGAGAGATGGCAATATTCGAAATGATGCTTCAGCGCATGGAGGCCGTCTTCAATGGCGATCTGAAGCAGCGGGGAGAGGCGCGGGGCATGAGTATGCACCAGGTTCTCACTCTGGCCTCCATTATTGAAAAAGAGGCGGGCGTCCCCGGGGATCGCACATTGATCGCCGGCGTTCTCAGTAACCGGCTCCGCCGGGGCTGGAAACTGGGCTCCTGCCCCACAGTGAACTATCTTCTCGACACAGACAAAGAGGTGCTCTCTAAGATCGATATCGCCGCCTCTTCACCATATAATACCTATCTCCACGACGGTTTGCCGCCCGGGCCGATCGCCGCCCCCGGAGAAGAGTCCATCCGCGCCGCCTTAGATCCCCCTGAAACTGAGTACCTCTGGTTCAACACCAAGGGCGACGGCTCCGGTGAAAGTTTCTTTTCCCGCACCCCCCGGGAGCACGAGCAAAACACTGCCAAAATGATGGAAAATATCAAAAAAAGAAGCTAAAGCGCCGCCGGACAGACAAGCCCCGCCGTGTTTCGCCGCGAAAGCCATCCTGGTGATATGCCGCAAAAAATTAATGATAAATTTATAAAAATAAGCAGGATTTTAGACAACTAAGCTTAATTTTCCTGTATGCATAAATTAGACGACAACTTAGATACAGAACGGGGTCCGGAGCCGGAAATAGAGATCTACACTCTGGGACGATTCCTGATACGCTGGCGGGGGACAGTGATCTCCGAAAGCGCCAGCCGTGCGTCAAAAACGTGGCTTTTGTTGAAATATCTGCTTACTACCCGTGAAAGGCCCTCATCACCGGAAACAGTTCTCGATACGCTTTGGCCCGGCCAGCATTATCCCAATCCCAAACAGCAGTTAAGGCTTATGATTCACCGGTTGCGCCATCTTCTGGCCGTTGAGCTTTCCGCACCCGAGCTGGCGTTAAATATTGTATTTGCCCATGGCTGCTATCGGTGGAGCGAGACAACACGCTGTCGTCTTGATGTAGATGAGTTTGAAAAATATATCGCTGCTGCGGAAGTGCTGGAGGCGATAGAACCCGGAGCGGCATAGAGCTGCTCAAAAAAGCGAAAAGGTTATACGTGGGGAACTATCTGCCAGAGTGCTCCGGCAGTGAATGGGTTTTGCCTGTTTGTAACTATTACCACCAAATTTTCTTGAAAGGGATGCTGTTGCTGGCGGAGTTACTGAAAAGGGAGCTGCTTTTCGCCCCGCTGGCCGAGCTGTGCCGGAGCGTCATGGAGTTGGAATACTATGAAGAGAAGATCCATCTTTACTACCTGGAGGCCCTTCTTGAGGAAGGGAAGAGTCTGCAGGCGTCTATACATTATGAGACGGTCACCGCTGCCTTTTACCGCGAGATGGGGGTAAAGCCATCCGCAGCGCTACGCCGTCTTTACGGGCGGATTCGTTTCGAAAATGGTAACAGCATGCAATATGATCTGGCGCTGGTGGAGGAAAGCATGACAGAAGCCGCAAGGGTCACGGGCGCCTTTGAATGCGATCTGGAGCTGTTTCGCCATATATACCAAATTGAAAAAAGACGGCTCGAGCGGAGTGGACAGAGCATCTGCCTGGGCCTGATCACCCTTACCGGCCCGGATTATCAACAACTGCCTCGGGAAAAACTACAGATCGCCATGGGCCTCCTCAGGGAGACTATATCCGGCGGTCTGCGCAAGGGTGATCTGTTCTGCCGTTTTCATGAGGCGCAATTCGTGGTGCTTTTGCCGGGCCCCGGTCGCAGTGCGGCGAAAAAAGTGCTCTCAAGGCTGGAGAAACTGTTCAGGCAGGGCTGCTCCCTGCCGGGGCTTGTTTTGCATAAGAGGTGCCAGAAACTCGTTCATACCGGCTCCATATCATCCCTGTCCCCCCACAGGATACGCTCTCTTTCTTCCGATACAGACAGCAGTAGCTGTAAATAAATCCCACCATTGCAATTGAAACGAAACCGAATGGTGCCATAATTTACTGAGAGCATTTCCAGTGCATCCGTCGGTGTACCTGGAAGATGCGAGGAGATGGGGCATCATGATCGGGCGAACTTTACAGCTATTTAAAACAGGCCTCGGGCGAAAAGCGCCTACTTCAACGAGTGAAGAAAGGAGACGGGAAACTCGCCTGCGTTGCGCTCTTCGGACGGCCGGAAACGTTGTATTTGCACTGCTGCTTCTGCTCATGGCGACGGCAGCCTTTTTATTGATCCAGAGCAGATGCACCGGGGGCGTTTCCACGGTTTTTGGCTACCGCTTTTACGTGGTTCTCAGCGGTAGCATGAGCCCAACTTTCGACACCGGCAGCCTTATCGCGGTCCGCCAGACAGGCCCGGAGGCGATCGCTTTGGGAGATGTCATCACTTTCCGGAGCGTTCACGGCAGCGAGAAGATTACGACGCATCGTGTGGTAGGGATAGAGCAGGGCGATGGGCTGAAATTTATCACCCGTGGCGACGCCTGTAAAGTTAACGATCCCAATCCTACCCCCGCTAAGAACCTGATCGGTCGGGTCTGCGGCGCCGTCCCCTTTATTGGTTACCCCCTCGGGTTCATCAGTACCAGGCCGGGTCTGATCATCTTTGTATTCATCCCCAGCATACTTATCTCGCTTAGCGAGCTTTATCATCTATGGGGCCGTAATTGATCCTTTAACTGAGCTGAAAGGGAGTGGATGTCCGAAAAAATAATGGAACAGGCAGTGTTCAAGCGTTGGAGCGGGATGCCTTATTAAGGGTAATGTCATGAGATTTTCGAAAAATATCAGATCGGGGGAAATACAGCATGGACAAAAAAACTTTACTCAGCCTGTTGCTTATCGGTTTGGCCGTCGTTGCGGCGGTGGGCGGGACTCTGGCCTGGTTCACCGCAGAAGATTCAGTGGAAGATAATGTATTTACCGCCGGCACCGTGCAGATCAGTGCCGATGGAGAAATTATCTCCGGCGCAGAGAAAATCGATCGTTGGAACCCCGGCGACAGCGTGGAGAAAGTGTTCACGATCGAGAATACCGGAAATAAGGCGATCGCCCTGCGGGGAGCTGTTGAAGGAAAGTGGGATTTTGAATTTACCGGCGACGATGCTGCCGTCATAATTGACAAAACAGATCCGAGCTGGAATGTGGGCGCTGATGGTTACTATTACTACGGGGAAACCCTGGAAGCCGGGGAAACGGCTACGCTTCACCTCGAAGTGAACCTCGACGGAGAACTGGCGGACAATCAATACCAGGGCCATGACTATACCCTCTCTGCCGGATTTCAGGCGATCCAAGCCTCCCATGCTGATGAATGGCAGTGGGATGACTTTGGCGATTACAACTAGTTCTGTAGGAACTGCCTGCTCTGTTGTATGCACCCAGTTCAAGGGGATATGGGGGGCAGCGGAGATGATCCGCCTCCCCTCCCCGTCGAGAAGGAAGTGTGGCTGTTGAAAATTTTTACTTCATGCCCGGAAGAAAGAGCCCGCCGGCGCAGAGCCGGAAGAGCGCTTCTTTCGGGCGGTATCGCTATCGCTGTGGTCGGGCTGCTTCTGTTGCTGCAGCCCTACTACAGCTATGCCCGGGAACTGACCCGGGCCGATTATTGGCTGAAGCAGGAATGCCTGGAGGCTGACCCGGGAGCGGGCGAGCCCGGCAATCTTTATGATGCATTAACCGAGACAATTACCTGCAGCGGCCGCATTCTCTACAGCGGGCCCATGAGCGCTCTCGTCGGCCCGATCAATCTAGGTGACCTTGCCGGGCCTATCTATCCCGGCAAAAAGGTCAAGATCAATTTCACCGTGTTGCTGCCAGGGCCGGAAACGGGGAATGAAAGCCAGGGCGCATCCCTGAAGAGCAGCTACGCCCTCATCGCGGAGTGGGACGACAGGGAGGCGGTTTTCTCACCCGTGGTGAGCCCTGCAGAGAGCATTTTTGACTTGGCGAATCTGGCACCCGGCGATGAATATAGTGCCGATCTCCGGGTCGTCTTTGACGTTGACAGCCGGCACGTTGATCTGCCACGCACAGCTGGCGGGCGTTTCACTATTTTTATCGCCCTGAGCGGGCTCCTCATGATCGCACTAGGGCTCATCGTGAAGAGACCGGCGCGTAAAGGAAGTGATCTGATATGAAGAAGGTAGCCGTTCTTTTGGTTCTTGCTGTGGTCCTGTCGATCTTCATGATGGGCGGATCTACCTTCTCGTGGTTTACTGGCAGCGCTGCACCCGCTGGGAGCATCTTTACTGCTGAGATTCCCATCCAGACGAAGAGGATCTACGATCTGGATATCGGAGATAGGGTTATGGACAGCGGTTGGAGCTGGGAATTCAGGACGGGGGAGGGCTATACCGGAAGCGGTGACGTGAAACCGATCGTCTGGATTGTGGTGGATAAAGATCATTACGGCTACCAGGGTTTCTCCGGTCAGGGCGTCCTCCTTCTATCCGAAGAACTAATCGGCAAGGGGACATACAGTTCCGCTACCAACAATTGGAATACGGGTGGGGCGCGCACATGGTTAAATTCCACTTTTTTTGCCGGACTTCCGGCGAATTTCAGAGATGCCGTTCTTTCAACAAATCTGATCAATGCAAACCATCTTGGCAGCACCTATTTTACTGCCGACCGGGTGTTTGTTCTGAATGTCCAGGAGCTGGGGGGACATCCGCAGATCATACCTTTCGGGAGCACCACCAGCTATTTCAACGGTGCTCCTGATGAGCGCAGAAGGGCGATGCTGGGAGGCAGCCCCATTCCCTACTGGACACGCTCTCCCAAGGGCAGCAGTCCCCAGAACAACGTCTGGTATGTTACCGCAGATGGGGTGATCTACAAGAATTTCAGCACCGATGCCGGCACCTATGCGCCGGCGCGATCTAACGGTTACGGTTATCGCCCCGCCCTGAATATGGACGGTAATACCTTGGTGAACAGCATTCCTAACGCAGAGGGGATCTACTTGATTCACTGGCCCTGATCCCTGCAGCGAAGTGGGTAGCAGTGCCGCGATGCATAAATAACCCCCCGGTGGGAAATTTAACCGGGGGGTCACTTTATGGGTCTGCAGGGCTGTAGGAGAAGATCGCTCTGGCTGTTGATGATCCTGAGCATATGTTTTGCCCTTCTGGGCGGCCGGTTGTTCTACCTGCAGATATGGCGGAGCAAAATGCTGGCAGGACGGGCGGTGCAGCAGCGCTTTCAGTGCGTCAGTTTTTCCGACGGTCGCGGTGATATCCAGGATCGCCACGGCCTTTCGTTGCTGGACAGCAGAAGTCGCCCGGGCCTGCTCGCTTTCCCTGCGCACTACCGCGGCCGGGAAGAGGAGATTATCGGTTCCCTCTCTTCCCTCGAGGGGATTGAACGGATTGCTGCACCGCCCCATGAGGCGCTGCCCTTCTGGATCAGCACCGCGTTGGATGAGGAACAGGCTGCCAGGCTTGCCCTTTACCCCGGCTTCGTAGCTGCCGAGAGCAGGGAGCGATACGGGCCGGGAGCGCTCGCTTCCCACCTGGTGGGCTACATCAACGAGAGCGAGGGGCGGGGGGTGAGCGGCATCGAGCTCGCTTTTGACCAGACCCTCTCTCCCGGCGGGGCCAGGGCAGTGGGCGCTCTCGTCGATGGACGGGGTCGGCTGATCACCGGGCTGGGCTATCGCGAAAGAGAAGCGCAACCTCTTTCAAAGAATGTGATTCTCTCACTGGACCGGGAACTGCAGCGCGAGGTGGAAAGGATCATGGATCGGCGCATCGGCAGCGGAGCGGTGGTGGTGCTCGATCCCGCCAGCGGCGACATCCTTGCCATGGCCAGCCGGCCCGGCTTCCATCCTTCAACGCTGAGCGCTTACCTGGATAAAAACAACGAGGCCCTGCTCAATCATGCCCTCTGTGCGTACCAGCCCGGCTCGGTCTTCAAAATAGTAGTTGCCGCGGCGGCTCTGGAGGAGGGGCTCACCGGGCTTTTCCAAACCTTTCACTGTAGCGGCGGTATCACCGTAGAAGGCCGCAATTTTCCCTGCTCCAACCTGCATCCGCGGCAAAAGTTAACCCTGGCTGAAGCCTTCGCCCATTCCTGCAACAGCGTTTTTATCGAGTTGGCGCTGGAGTTAGGTCCCGATAAACTGGCTGAGTATGCCCGCCGCTTCGGCCTTGGCGAGGGATGCGGCCTGCCTCTAGCGGAGCAGGCCGGCTATCTCCCCGGGCCCGCGGTACTGGCAGCGCCACAGGCTGTAGCCAACACCGCTTTAGGGCAGGGTGATGTTATGGTGACGCCGCTTCAGGCGGCGGTGTTGGTCGCTACGGTGGCCAACGGGGGCTACCGGCCCCGGCCGAGGCTTGTCCTGGCGCTGACGGAGGAACAGAGGGGGGAAACGGCTCGCTTCTGGAGCAGCAGGGGGGAACGGGTCCTCAGCCCCGGCACGGTAAACAAGCTNAAGTTTATGCTGCATGAAGTGGTTGCCCGGGGAACCGCACAGGCTACGGGCAGAACGGCTCTACCGGCNGCGGCTAAAACAGGCACNGCGGAAAGCGGCCGCCGGCACCGGGGGCGGGAGAGGACCAATCACTGGATCGCCGGTTTCTACCCCCTTGAAAAAGCCAGGGTGGCGGTAGCAGTATTTGCCGACGATCTCAGGGAGGGGACTGTCCAGCAGGTCTTCGGCGAGATCATCGCCCGTGTCGAAAAAATGCCGGAAGGGCCGTCCCCCTGAATTACTTCAGAGAGACGGCCCTCACAAGATCTAACTTTAAGTGGGCTCTGTTATCCGGATCAGAGGCCCTCTTTTTTCTTCGATTCGCCGCGGTTGATCCATAGGGCGAAGACAGCGGCGGCGACTACCAGGACCCGCACCGGCTTAAAGATGATATCCCAGATATGAGTGGAGAGCCTGATCTTCGGATCTTCGGGCAGCCCGTAGGTCTTGGGGCCGTCCTCCAGCACGTAGATTACGCCCAGGCCATCGAGCTCAGTGAGGCCGTAGATGTTCGCCTTCTCATTGCCTGCGGCCTGAAGATTTTTCAGGCTTTTCTTGGCCAGGGCGACCATCTCATCGCGGTCGCCGAACTGCAGCGCGCCCGTGGGGCACGTTTTTACGCATGCGGGGATTTCGCCGTTGGTGATGCGATCGAAGCAAAAGGTGCACTTGCGAGCCACATTGGCGACGCGGTCGAAGCCGATGACATTGTAAGTGCAATTGGCGGCGCAGTAGTTGCAGCCGATGCAGCGATCCTCATCGATATAGACGGTCCCCAGTTCTGTCCGGTAGATCGCGTTCGCCGGACATACCTTGATGCAGGCTGCATCGGTACAGTGCATGCAGCCCTGCTTNGAAAAAGGCCAGTGCACCCTGCCGTTTTCGGGGTCGGGGATCTCCTTCCCGAAGACGATCTTCGTCCAGGTGACAGGGGAGAAATTGGCCGGGTTTTCATAAGTATCCTTGAATTCGGTCTGCTCCGCCGGCAGCTGGTTCCACTGCTTACAGGCGACCTGGCAGGCCCGGCAGGCGGTGCACTTGGAAGTATCAACGAGCATAGCCTTCTGCATTGCTTATTCCACCCTCCTTATGATATAGCAGAGGTAAGCCTTATCTTTAATTGCTCTTCGAAACTGATGGCTTCGCCGGCACAGCGGTCTCTCTAAGAACAGGAGTCTCGCCAAATTTCGCTCTCCTGGTAAAGCGGTCGATCACCGGCACGAAGGCGTTCAAGATCAGGATCGAGAAAGCCACACCCTCCGTGGCGGCCAGGCCGTTGCGGAAGACCATTACCAGTACTCCGATAGCGATACCGAAAAGAACCTGCCCTCTGGTCGTGATCGGGCTGGTCACCCAGTCGGTAGCCATGAAAAAGGCGCCCAGAAGGACACCGCCGGCCATGAGATGATAAAGGGGGATACCCGTGGTGATATTGGTCAATGGGTTGCCCCAGATGGCGGAGACTACCAGGATGGTGCCGATTATGGAAACAGGAATATGCCAGCGAATATGTTTCTTGTAGAGCAGGTAGACCCCACCGATAATCAGGGCCAGAGCGGAGGTTTCGCCCAGAGCGCCGCCCGGTGAGGCGATGAGCATCCGAAGGAGGCACAGTTGATCCAGGCCCCCCTGCTTCATCATGGCCAGAGGAGTAGCCTGCGTGAGCACATCGAGATTACCTAAAAACGGGCGCACCAGAGCAAAGGATGGGTTGATCCCCACATAGAGGGGTGCGAGCAGGGTAACTGCTACCAATCCGAAAAGAGCGGGGTTGAAGCGGTTCCAGCCCAGCCCACCCATCAGCTCCTTGGCGATACCGACAGCGAAAAACGCTGCAAGCACAGCGGTCCACCAGGAGGTCCCCGGCCGCAAGCAGAGAGCCAGCAGCAGGCCGGTAACCAGAGCGCTGCAATCATAAAGCGTCGCCTGCTTCTTCATGATCTTGCGAAAGAGAAGTTCAAAAAGGACAGCTGAAACCATGCAGACAGCGATCAAGAAGACGGCGTAAAACCTGTACATGTAAATTGAAAAGAGAGTTATGGGAAGAAGCGCGATCAGGACGTCTTTCATCGCCCCGGGCACAGATTCCTCGGAATGGAGGTGCGGCGATGTGCTGATCGTCAATCGCATATCTTGTCCAGGCATCTTTTACCTTTCCCTCCTTAAAGCAAACTGTAAATTAGCGGATCTCTCTGCTGCCGGTTATTTAGCTGCCGCCTTGGCCGCAGCGATCTCTTTTTTGGTCTGCCGGACAAACTGGACCATGGGACGGTGGGACGGGCAGACATAGGTGCAGATCCCGCACTCAAAACAATCTATGGCACCCCATTCGGCAGCCTCAGCGTAGTCACCCAGCTCGGCGTAGTAACCGATATAATTGGGGTAGAGGAACATGGGGCAATGGTCAACGCATTTGCCGCAGCGGACGCAGTCGGACCAGGCTGTCTCGACGACCATGGCCGGGCTGAAGAGCAGGATACCGCTGGTTCCCTTCACAACCGGGGAATCCAGGTGTGACTGGGCCCATCCAGTCATCGGGCCGCCCATGATCACCTTGCCGAGCAGCTCCGGGGCTAGACCGTTTTCCGCATCTTCAGGAGCGCCTTTGACTCCGCCGCGCTCTCTGATCACATGGCTGATCGGCGTGCCGATCCTGACCCTGAGGTTGCCGGGTCCGGCAGCGGCGTCACCGCTGAGGGTGAGCACACGCTCGATCAGGGGTTTGCTCCAGCGGCAGGCTTCGTAAACCGCGATCGCTGTGGCGACGTTTTGCACCACCACACCGACCTCCAGCGGAAGCTTGCCGGGGGGCACCTCGCGGTCCAGAGCAGCCTTGATCAGCTGCTTCTCTGAGCCCTGGGGGTACTTCACCGCCAGGGAGACCACGGAAAAACCTTTTTCTTTGGCGATACGAGCCTGCAGGGCCTTGATGGCATCAGGTTTGTTTACTTCCACGCCGAAAACGACGTTGGGCGCGTCAACCACTTTGGCAATCAGGCGGGCACCTTCGACGAGAGCATCGGTCTGCTCCAGCATCATCCGGTGGTCGCAGGTTAAAAAAGGTTCACATTCACAGGCGTTAATC
>JGI24708J26588_10003199_pt1 | contig 11988 bp, 7 predicted proteins | sample BioPla1DNA2_FD_26588 | JGI IMG/M metagenome (IMG submission 26588) | reverse complement strand
AGTTTAGTGGCTTACCTTTTAGGAATTACGCAGGTAGATCCGCTTAAACACGGATTGTATTTTGAGCGTTTTTTAAGTGAAGACCGGGCTGAATTTCCGGATATTGACCTGGATGTTTGCCAGCGGCGCCGCCACGAACTACTGGATTATTTGCGCTCCCGCTATGGTGAGGAACGGGTTGCCCAGGTAAGTACCTTCAGTACACTGGGAGCCCGGGCGGCCGTCCGGGAAGCAGGTAAGGTGCTGGACCTTACCCAGCAGCGCATCACTGAGCTGGCTGAAGCTTTGCCGCATTATACCGGGCAGGGCGGCATTGAAGCAGCCGTGCAACAATTCCCCGAGTTTCAGGTCAAAGCTTTCCGGGAGCGGGAAATAAAAGAAGTGCTGGTGGGAGCGCGGCGGCTTGAAGGCATGTGTCGCCATCTTTCCACACACGCCGGCGGCATTATCATCGGGGCGGAGGATTTGGCCGGTATTGTGCCGTTGTGCCGGGGACCGTCGGGAGAAATCCTGACCCAGTGGGATAAAGATGATGTGGAAGAAATGGGTTTTTTGAAAATTGACATTTTAGGTTCCCGCAACCTGACCATTATCCACGATACTCTGGCTTTCGTAAAGGAAAGATGTGGGTCTGCTCCCGGTGTGGATGAGATCCCGGTAGATGATAAAAAAACTTTTGCCCTGCTGCGGCGGGGTGAGAGTCTGGGTTGTTTCCAGCTGGAAAGCACAGGCATGCGCCGTGTGCTGCGCCTGTTGGCACCGCGCTGCCTGGAAGATTTAATTCATTTGCTGTCACTGTACCGGCCCGGACCCTGGGAGAGCGGCATGGTGGAAACATTTGTAGCCAGACACCACGGACAAGCGGAAACAACATATGTACATCCCCGCCTGGTCCGTATTCTGGCAGATACTCACGGTGTAATCTTATATCAGGAGCAGGTAATGCGGATTGCCTGTGAAGTGGGAGGTTATACACCGGGAGAGGCGGACGGATTCCGGCGCGACCTGACCCGGCGGGTACAGCCAGATTTTCACCGGTGCAAATTTGTCCGCGGCGCCCGGGCAAAGGGGTTAACCCTGCTGGAAGCGGAAGCAATCTTTGCTCATTTATGTCGTTTTGCCGGTTATAGTTTTAATAAGGCGCATTCAGCGGCTTATGCCCTGATTTCGTATTGGACTGCTTATTTAAAAACACATTACCCGGTGGAATTTTATGCCGCTTTGCTTTCTACAGGCTTTGGTTATTATGGGCCTGTGGTTTATGTGCACGAAGCCAGGCGCAGGGGAATACCGGTTTTTCCCCCTCATGTTAACCATAGCGGCCTGCTTTTTCTGCCGGAAGGAAAGGGAGTGCGGGCTGCCCTGCCTTTAGTCCGTGATCTGGGTACACGCAGTGCTGCAGCCATTTTGGAAGCCCGGAAAAGCGGTCCCTTTGTCTCGTTGCGTGATTTTTGCCGGCGCCTGGGACGCGGCACACTGCGCCGCAGTGCTCTGGCCAACTTAATAAAAGTAGGTGCCTTTGACGGCTTGGGTTTAAATCGCCGGCAAGCGTTGTCTGTGCTGGATCATATTTTAAAACGGACTGCCCGCTACCCGGGGCAGTTAAGCTTATGGGATGATGAGCTGCCTGTGCCGGAACTGCCCGGGTATACGGCAGCGGAGCAAGCAAAGGCAGAAGCAGATGTTTTGGGGATGACACTTTTATGGCACCCTCTCAAATATTATCTGCAGGATTATGGTGACGCCGGTTTTACACCACTGGCACAGCTTCCGCAATTGCCGGCCAACCAAAAAGTCACGGTGGCGGCAATGGTTTTAGCCCGAGTCCGCCGTCGCTTTAAAAAGGGTAGCAGTGTGATGCTGACGCTTTTTTTGTCTGATGAAAGCGGCTTTGCGGAAGCCGTTGTTTACCCTGCCGTTTATAAACGTTTTCTGCACTTCTTAAAGGAAAAGATGCTGCTTTTAACCGGTAAAACTACTGCTGACGGCGATTCCGTTTTAGTGGAGGAAGTACTGCCGTTATTTATGATTGCTTCCACAAAGGAAAAGGAAAAGAACTTGTCGAAATGAAAATGACAGGCTACAGACTATAGTGAAGGGATCAGGAAAATGACGTCAAAAGATAATTTGCAAGCTTTATATACGCAGAGTTTAACCTGTCAAAACTGTGAACTGGGGGCTACCAGGAAGAATCTGGTTTTTGGTGAAGGGAAGGCAGATGCCGGGATTTTCCTCTTGGGAGAAGCTCCCGGGGCCAAAGAAGATGAAACCGGACGGCCTTTTGTCGGCCGGGCGGGGGAGTTGTTAACAGAGATGTTGACGCAAGCCGGTCTGGACAGGCAGGATGTTTATATAACCGGTTCATGTAAATGCCGCCCGCCCAAAAACCGCAATCCCTACAAGAGGGAGCTTGCTGCCTGCCGGCCTATCCTGCAGCAACAGTTAGAAATTATTAAGCCGCAAGTGGTGGTGTGCATGGGACTGGTTGCCATTCATAACCTGCTGGACAAAAAAGCCCGTCTGGCCGATATTCATGGGCAGTGGTTTGAGGGGCCGGGGTATAAAATTTATCCCACCTATCATCCGGCCGCAGTGCTGCGGGGGACAGTAAAGGCTGAAGTAATGATTGAAGACTTCCGTCGCGTAGCCGAGGCGATGAAAAGCCTTTAGTTTGAAGTCAAAGTGCCTCCTGCATAAGATGAAATAATTTTAATTAGGGGCTAAATCTAATGGTTGATAATCATTTTACGGCAACAGGTATAGGGTGGTTTACCTTTGCACAGATAAAAAAATTAAAGACATTTGACAATGTGATTAAAATGATTGCGCACTCTTTGCGGTATATTAAACAAAGTAAGATATAGGCAGAGTCAATCATTTATATTGTATAATGTCAGTAAAGAAGTTCAAATCCGCACACAATTGTGCTTAAACAGGTGGAGAGAAGATGAAAAAATTATTATTTGGCTGCCTGATCTTATTACTGTTGGTTCTGCCGGTGGGCAACGCGCAGGCCGCAGTTGCTCATTTAGGCTTTGTGGAAACTGATGTGCTTTTACTGGAGGACGGTAAGGCTGTAATTAGTTATACCGTACGCTACAACCTGGTGCCGGGGCAGACGATGCTGGCTTTTACCGTTTCAGGTTTTGACAGGTTAAAGCCGGTTTTTGACAAAGAACATGCCTGGGTCATAACAGATGATAATACTGCTTTTGAGATAGAAATTGTGAATCTGGGCGGCGGTAACTATGATATCATTCATGCCGGAGAAAAACGTTTGGGCGGAGAGTATCTGACCTATAAATTCCGCTTTGCCACAGATATGTATGAAGCAGGGTACCTGGCACGCACAACAGCAGCTGACGGCAGCCCGCTTGTTGTTTTTAACTGGTCTCCCACGCAATGGGATGAGAAGATGGAACATTATACGGTTACAGTTAACTATCCTCTTGAGCTGGTGGAAGAGGAGACCAGGGAAGAAATAGAGGCCCTGTTACTGTCGCAGGGTTTTGCCACGGAACCGTGGATGAATGATGAGTACCTCATTGATTACCGCAAAAATTTAGTTGACGGTACTGCATGGGCGCAGGTATTGCTGCATAAAGAAGCTCCCGGGCCACGTTATCAATTTCGCATTCAGCAGTATATTGCCGCAGATGTTTTTACCTTGCCTGCATCAAGCAGTACAGGCAGTAAAGCTGCACCTGTAGCGCCCTCACCGCCAAGATCAGACTGGGAACAGGTGAGAAGCGGCCAGGAGCGGAAGCCTGTAAGTACTGGCAGCGGCAGGGCAGGGTTGCTCCTGGCGCTGGCAGGGCTTTTAGTCGTTACCTTTTTTGCCGTGGGCAGAAAGCATCGTTCCCTGGTACGGGCCCGGTCAACACTTGATGAAGTGCAATGGGCCAGAACTGACTGGGAGCCGCCGAAACTTGAAATTGCCTCCTTCCGTAAGGACGGAACCATTGCCAAAGATTTGGACAGCATTGAGGCGGCCATGTTTTTAGGGGTATCTTATCAAAGCATTCTCTCTGCCATCCTGGCTAAACTGATAGAAAAGGGTTATCTCGAGGAAGTGTCCAGGGATCCACTTCAGGTACGTCGTGTGATCAGGGATAGCCTGTTTTCAGCGTCCCCTGAGCTCAATGAGTATGAAAAAATGATGTACGATGCTGCTGCAGACGGCCGTTTCTCAGAAAAAGAACTGGAAGCAATTTTGCAAAAAATTATTGAAAATGTGCAAAAGAAAACCTGGGATTGTGATTTGGAAGCAACACGTAAATATTACCGGGAGCAAATTGCAGCAGCCGTCAAAGAAAAAGAAGGAGAACTGCCTGAATTGAAGACAAAAGACAGGGGTGCTGTTTTTGCCGGTTACTGGCCCTACTGGTACTTTCACCGTAGCGGCCTAAGATACAGGAGTAATGCCAACCGGTTTACCAAATCCATTCCTGTCAAACCGCAGCAGCAGTCATTAGATTCTGTTTTAAATTCAGGTCCGGGAGTTTTTGTCTGTCATTCCGCCTGCCATGATGCCTGCCATTCGGCGTGTCATTCCGCCTGTCACTCCGCTTGCCATTCGGCTTGTCACTCGGCCTGCCATTCCGCCTGTGTCAGCGGAGGTGCGCGATGAGAAAAAAACACCGCCTCACCTGGGTTGATGATTTTTTGCGGCAGATCAAACCATACGTGTATATGCGCCTGCAGGATAACGTCCTTATCCGCATGCCCAATGAAGCTTTTAAACTAAATCCTACTGGTGCCCGGATTGTGGCCCATATTTTAAACGGCGGTTCCATCCTGGATATTCTTCAAGCCAGGGAATGGGAACCGGAAACAGCAGAACAGCTGGAACGCTTTTTTATTGATTTGACGCGAATGTGGAACAATGAAGTATGTGAAAACTATTCCACGCCGGCAATTATCAGGCGTGAATTCAGTTTAGGTTATATTCAACTGCCTGTCTTGTCGGAAGTTGCCGTAACGTCCGCCTGCAATATTAAGTGCCGTTTTTGTTATGCAGGCTGTACAGAAAACAAAAAAGAGAATCAGCTGGATTTGGACGGGTTTAAAAAAGTCCTGGATATTATCCGTTATGAAGCTGAAGTCCCCAGTGTATCTTTTACCGGAGGTGAGCCGCTTTTATTTCCCGGGTTAACGGAGCTGATAAAATATGCCTCGCAAAATAACGGCATGAGAGTGAACCTGATTACAAATGGTATCCTCATCAACCGGCACAAAGCCAAAGAAATGGTGCGGGCAGGTCTGGCTTCGGCCCAGGTCAGCATTGAATCCGCTCATCCCGAGGAACACGATGCCATTACCGGTGTTACCGGTTCTCATGAAGCTTCCGTAACCGGCCTGAAGGCGCTAATGCGGGCAGGGGTGCGGGTGCATCCCCATTTTACCGTTTGCCGGCTGAATAAAGATTCAGTGACTGATTACCCTGAATTTGCGCGCAGTATTGGTGCCGAAAGATTTTCCGCCAACCTGGTAATTCCGGCCGGACGCGGAACAGATGCAGAACTGAAGGTCAGCTATACGGAAATTGGTGAGATTATTGAACAGATTATGCAGGCGGCGGCAGCGGCCGGCATTGAATTTATGTGGTATTCTCCCACGCCTCTTTGTCTCTTTAATCCTGTGGCGGCAGGATTGGGCAATAAGGGGTGCAGTGCCTGTGAAGGGCTTTTATCGGTTGATGCACAGGGTAATGTTCTGCCCTGTTCAAGCTGGTCCCAGCCTGTTGGTAACCTGCTTACTGAAGGGTTTGCAGTCGTCTGGAATAAAAAACAAAGTGTTTGGATTCGCGGCAAAGAAGCTGCCCCCAAACTTTGTAAAGAATGCTGTCATTTTGCCGTCTGCCAGGGAGCCTGTCCATTATATTTCAATGTTCACGGCTGTGAAGAACTGGAGGGTTTTTGGCAGTCTCAGGGACCGGTACCGGAAAGGGGAGCACTATGAGGAAATCAATGCGCATCCCTGGTTTCCTACCGCCGGAAAAACAGGGTGAGGTACAGTTTATTTTTTTTAAAAATTTAAATTATACAGCCAGAATGCGGTGGTATATGCTGTTGGTGGCTGTGGGTATAATTGTGCAATTGGTGCTGGTAAAAGCTTTTCCCGGAGTTGTTTTTTTACTTTGTGCCGCAGCCCTTAACCTGGCGGCAGGCTTTGACAGTCGTGTGCGGCTGGAAGCTTATGTGCCCGACAGGAACTGGACAAGTGTTGATATGGAGCGCATTCATGATATTAAAAAGCTCGGTGACAGGATTGACAGTTGGAATCTGGATGCTTTAGACATTACAAACGGCCTGGGCTTTATTGTCTTTCTCCTGGCGGCGGGAGCAGCAGGCATAACAGCTTTTATTTTGACTTCATTTTACGACAGTACTGACGTAGCACTGATATTTTTACTTGACGTGGTCATCCTGGTTTTGCCCTTATGGTTTAACGGAACGAGAAAAGTACTTAAACAAGGTGAATTACAGCGAAAAATCGCCATCATCCGGGAGTTGGAACAATATTTTCAGCTGTTAAAAAAAGAAAATGAGACTTTTGTGCCGGCATTGTTGCTTGCCCGTGATCAAACCGGTAAAAGTGTGCCGGTGGATGCCCGCTTCATGATTGCTTTTGGGGACCAGCCGGAAGGCTTCTACGGGGTGCAGGCACAAATTCAGATGAATGAAGTGCAAGGTGTAAAGTACCCCTACTTTTATTGTGTCATTGCGGCAAAGAGCGGTTTTGGCCTGCAAAAATACAAGGGGAAAATTCCGGCAAACAGGGGTCTTACCGTAGAAATGCAAAACGATTTAAGTACGGAAGTAATCATAATCCGCCTGACCACAACGAAAAATTCGGGTTACCATACCAGAACCAAACACTGCAAAGCAATACTGGAAACTGCCCTGAATACGGCCAGGCTGATCTTGAAAGATTACTAAAAGTTTTTTTGCAGCACAGCCGGTTAAACTATAGTTAATACAGCTAAGGTGTGCATGGCGGAGAGTTTTTGTCAAGAAGGAAATAATTATTCCTTTCACGAATAAAAGTATGAATTCTGCCGGAGGTGAGACTGTGGCCAACCCGAAATTAAAGGATGACAGTCTGGACTTATTGTTTGACGGTATTTTACGTTTGCAAAACATAGAGGAATGTTACAAGTTTTTTGAAGACGTTTGCACTATTAATGAGTTAAAAGCAATGGCTCAGCGGTTTCAGGTAGCCAAAATGCTGCATGAAGGAAATACCTACCAGCAAATAGAAAAGGACACCGGAGCAAGTACAGCCACAATCAGCCGTGTGAAACGCTATTTGCATTATGGCGCCGGCGGCTATGGTCTGGTTTTGGAGCGTTTAAATCAAGAAACGAAAAAGTAAAGCAGCTCCAAAAGCTCTTGACAGGCAAGAGTAAGAGCAGTTTTAAGCAGTTTTTACTGCTTTTTTTATCGTTTTTGTGGCAAAAAAGCGTCTTTCTTATCTGAGGGGAAATAATATCAACCGTGATTTGCTTTCTCTATCAGATGAGGTTTTTATAGCGTCTTGCTTGTGTTTTGGGGAGGAAAAATGAGTTTAATAAACAGCCAGTTAAATGATGAGCAGAGACAAGCAGTGAAATGTGTAGAGGGCCCTTTATTAATTTTGGCAGGAGCCGGCAGCGGCAAGACACGTGTGATTACTTACCGCATAGCTTATTTAATTGAGCAAAAATTGGCTAAGCCTTGGGAAATTCTTGCTTTAACTTTTACCAATAAAGCGGCTGAAGAAATGCGCACACGTATTGCCGAATTGGTGGGAAGTGTGCCCGGGATGTGGGTATCTACTTTTCATGCGGCAGCGGTACGTATTTTGCGTGAAAATGCAGAACTTCTGGGCTTAACGCCGTCCTTTGTCATTTATGACAGTGCGGATCAACAAACTTTAATGAAAAATGTAATGAAAGAATTGATGATTGAGGACACACGCTTTAAACCGCGCGGTTTACTGGCTACCATCAGCCGTGCCAAAAACGAGATGATTGATGAACATCGATACACAGATGAGGCCGATAATTTTTATACGCGGACAGTGTCCCGTGTTTACCGGCGCTATCAGGAGCGTTTGCGGCTGCAGAATGCGCTGGATTTTGATGATTTATTACTTTATGTGGTTAAGCTCTTCCGGGAACATCCTGCTGTTTTGGCAAAATATCAAAATAAATTCCGTTATATTTTAGTGGATGAATACCAGGATACAAACCGTGTGCAGTACGAAATTGTGTACTTGTTGGCGGGGAATCATCGCAATTTATGCGTGGTGGGCGACGATGATCAGTCTATTTATCAGTTCAGAGGCGCCGATATACGCAATATCCTAGACTTTGAGCGGGACTGGCCAGATGCCACCGTCATTAAGCTGGAAGAAAACTATCGTTCTACCGGCAATATTTTAGAAGCCGCTAATCATGTGGTAAAACATAATCGGGGACGTAAAGAAAAGAATCTGCGCACCAATAAAGGAAAAGGTGAACCGGTTGTGGTTTTTGCCGCCGATGACGAACATCAGGAAGCGCGTTTTATTGCCGGTGAAATACGGGAGCTTTCCCGTCAGTATGGACAGTTTGCCGTGCTTTACCGCACGAATGCACAGTCCCGGGCCATTGAAGATGCACTTATACGTGCCAATATTTCTTATCAGATTGTTGGAGGAGTCCGTTTCTGGGAGCGTAAAGAAGTTAAGGATATTCTTGCTTACTTGCGTGTTTTAGATAATCCGGCTGACGATATTAGCCTCCTGCGCATTATTAATGTCCCGCGCCGCGGTATTGGTGCCACCACCATCGGGCGCCTGCAGGATTATGCGGCAAAGAATAATTGTTCTTTAATGGAAGTGTTACCCAGGGCAGAAGAAGCAGGACTTGGCAGCGGACCACTGAAAAAGGTGCGTGAATTTTCCACGTTGGTGGAGAATTTACGTAAAATGAAAGATTATCTAGGTGTAGATGAACTGGTGGAACAAGTTCTGGTTAAAACAGGTTATCTTCAGGAACTGCAGGCTGAAGGGACGGAACAGGCGCAAAGCCGGGAAGAAAACTTACGTGAATTCCTAACGGTCGCCCAGGAATTTATGCGCAACAGTGAAGAGCAAACTTTAACGGCCTTTTTAACACAACTTGCTCTGATCACTGATCTTGATACTTTAAGCGATGATGACGGTCCGGCGGTGGTGTTAATGACCATGCATGCCGCTAAAGGCCTGGAATTTCCCGTGGTTTTTATGGCCGGCATGGAAGAAGGCTTGTTCCCGCATCAGCGTTCCTTTGATGAGCCGGATGGTATTGAGGAAGAAAGGCGTCTTTGCTATGTTGGTATTACCCGGGCTCAGGAACGTCTTTATCTGACGTATGCCCACAGCCGCAATATTTTTGGTATGGTGATGCAAAATTTGCCTTCACGCTTTTTAGCGGAAATACCTGAATCAGTACTGGCGGAAACTGAAGAGACAGGGGAGCAGCCTTTTGTTGTACCGCCCCAACCGGGTGAAGCCGGCGAGCTCCTTGTGGGTGATCAAGTTGAGCATGCAAAATGGGGTATAGGTGAGGTAAAAGGCGTAGATACTTTGAGTGACGGAGACTGTGTCTTAACTATTTTATTTCCTGCACTGGGAATGAAGAAAGTGATTGCCCGTTATGCGCCCTTGCGCAAAGTAAAGTGAGGTGCAGTTAATGAAAAAGGAAGATGCTCAAAAATTGGCCTTTGAGTTAAGACAAAAAATAGAAGAGCATAATTACCGCTATTATGTGCTGGATGATCCGGAAATAAGTGATGCCGAATACGACGGCCTGATGCGTCAACTGCAGGAGATTGAAAGAAAATTTCCGGATTTAATTACCCCTGATTCACCGACACAGCGGGTGGGAGGACAAGTACAGGCCGGTTTTGCCCAAGTTGTTCACCCCCTGCCCATGTTGTCTCTGGATAATGCCCTAAATCTTAATGAACTGCGGGAGTTTGCCCGCCGGGCAAAAAATTTAGCACCGGAAGCCCACTTGGAATTTGTGGTGGAGCTGAAAGTGGACGGTTTAGCAGTTTCCCTGCAATATGAAAACGGCCTTTTTATTCGCGGGGCAACCCGGGGCAACGGTGAAATCGGGGAAGATATCACTCATAATTTGCGGACGGTAAAAAGTATTCCTTTGCGCCTGCGGGAGCCGGTGACCGTGGAGGTACGGGGAGAAGTTTATATGCCCCGGGCTTCCTTTTTACAGCTAAATGCAGAAAGGGAAAAGGAGGGGCTGCCGCCCTTTGCCAACCCGCGCAATGCCGCCGCCGGTAGCTTGCGCCAGTTGGATCCTAAGATTGCCGCCTCCCGCAATTTGAATATGGTAACGTATGCACTTGGTGCTTCGCCGGATTTCAGACCGGCTACACATTATGAAGCACTTATGACCTTAAAAGATCTGGGTTTGCGCATTACTCCCCAAATAGAAGTTTTTCAGACTGTGGAAGAAGTGATGCAGTATTGTGAAAGCTGGCGTGAGCGGCGCTTCAACTTGCCTTTTGACATTGACGGCATGGTGATCAAAATAAATGATTTGGCGGTTCAGGAAAAACTGGGAGCCACCGCCAAAAGCCCCCGCTGGGCCATCGCCTATAAATTCCCGGCGGAACAGGCTGAAACACGTGTTAAAGAGATCACGGTGCAGGTGGGACGCATTGGGACTTTGACTCCCATTGCGGAATTGGAGCCGGTGCTGTTGGCAGGGACGGTGGTGAAACGAGCCAGTTTGCATAATGAAGATATCTTGCGCCAAAAAGATGTCCATATCGGAGACCATGTGATCGTGCAAAAAGCCGGGGATATTATTCCGGAAATTGTATCCGTGGTTAAAGAAAAACGCATAGGCAATGAAAAACCTTTTACCATGCCTGAAAACTGTCCTGCTTGTGGTTCTGCCGTAAGCCGTCTTCCCGGAGAAGTTGCGCTGCGCTGTTTTAATGCCAACTGTCCGGCACAAGTTTTAGAGAGAATTGTGCATTTTGCTTCGCGCAATGCCATGGATATTGAAGGTTTGGGGGTGGCCGGGGCACAGCAGCTTTTGGAAGCAGGCCTGATTGCCGATGTGGCAGATATTTACCAGTTGCCCCACAAAAGGGACGAGCTACTCCGCCTGGAACGAAAAGCGGAAAAATCGGTGGAAAACCTGATTGCCGCCATCGAAGCAAGTAAAGAGCAGCCTCTTTGGCGCCTGCTTTACGGGCTGGGTATCCGTTTTGTAGGGGAAAGAACAGCTAAACTTTTGGCAGATCATTACGGTAGTTTGGACCGGATTTTGGCGGCCACACCTGAGGAGCTGGAGGCGGTGCCTGAAATTGGTCCTAAAATTGCCCAAAGCATCTACGAGTTTTCCTCTTTAAAGGAAAGCAGGGAACTAATAGAGCGTTTGCGTAAAGCCGGGTTGAATTTTGTACAGGAAAAAGCCGGTGACGGTTCCCGGACTTTGCAGGGTAAGTTGTTTGTACTAACAGGAACTTTGCCCACCTATAGCCGGAGTGAAGCAACTAAATTAATAGAACAAGCCGGCGGTAAAGTCACAGGCAGTGTCAGCAGAAACACAGATTATGTCGTGGCCGGTGAGAAGCCAGGCAGTAAACTGACCAAAGCGCAACAATTAGGGATTACCGTTATAGATGAAGCGGGGCTAAAAGAATTACTTGCTGCCAAGGAAGAATAAAATATTATCTTTTCTGGTAAAAAACAAGCCGTTTCCGGTTTGTTTTTTACTTTCTGGACAAAATAATAAAAAATCCTTTGGAGGACAGCATGAAAAGAGGGACATTTATCATTCTGGCGCTGGTTTTAGTTGTTTTAGTAGGGTTATACGTTAAGGCAGGGATGGATCGGGCAAAACCGGATACACAGCAAACTGCAGGTCCGCCCACGCCCCATGACACTACAGGAGCATACAGTGACTGTTTAAACTGCCATGGCAATATCATCTCTTCCCATGAT
>JGI24708J26588_10003196_pt1 | contig 11991 bp, 10 predicted proteins | sample BioPla1DNA2_FD_26588 | JGI IMG/M metagenome (IMG submission 26588) | reverse complement strand
AAGGGGATAGGTAATGCACAACAATACTTGGTCGACGAAAATTCAAGGGATAAAAAATCTTGAGCTTAGTAGAGAACTTAGATTTAGAGACGATCGAAAAGAACTTTTTCTAAGTTTATTAGATTTAAGACCGGGAATGACAGTACTTAATGTAGGTTGTGGACCGGGAGCAATTACTAGAAAACTAGCAACCTGGTTAGGTGAAGAAAGTACTATTATTGGGGTAGACAGAGATAGTGAATTCATTAAGTATGCTGAAGAAAAAGCTCGTGATTTGAACCTAAAAAACGTAACATATTTTGGATGTGATGCTTTCAAATTACCATTAGAAGACAACTCGGTAGATGCGTGTATATCTCATACTGTAATAGAGCATGTGCCACATAAAGAGTTTCTTTTAGAACAAAAAAGGGTATGTAGGCCAAAGGGCCGGGTCTCGGTAATGTACCAAAGGCCCGATAAATCCATCAAAACACAGCCAAGTGATTTGCCTCCCATTAGTAAACGAGAACTTGAGCTTATGGAACAACTTTTTGAACTAAGTGATAAAAAGTTAGATGAATATAACGTAGGAAAATATTGGCCTGATCCGGTAGAACTGCCTAAATTGTTTGAGAAGCTTGGTTTCACCTCGATTCAAGTCGACTCAATTGCAATGCCCATTGTTATAGATGATGCAAGACATAGCACTGAAGATAAGGTGAAAATAATTAGCTCAAATAAAGAGCAACTTCTCGAAAGCATTGATATGGCTAGTCACGACGCATCGGGCACATTACAAGCCAACGAGCTCCGAGAACTCAAAGGGTTAATTAACGAAAGAATCAAGCAAAGGATTGAGTTAGCAAAACGGGGTACCGCCCTCTGGGACTATAACATATTATTACTCCAAATCGTCTCAGGTCTAGTAGAATAGATCTATAACCAAAAATAAATTGGACTCAATTGTTCTATATATGCTAAAACCTAAATTCTAAAACGAAGTTTGGTGGCCCCAGTAGTTTAACGTAATCTAATCCAAAGAAATTTTACACCAAGGCATCCCGAAACAACCACCATATACGGGGATATCTATTTGATCCCCTTTAGAAACTTTATCGAATATTTTTTTGTCCACTCTCAGGCTTTTAAATAAAAATGGGTGTACCGCGATACGATATGTGGTACTGGTTTTTGTGCGACTACTGTACTTGGCCTGAACGATAGTCCTATAAAAATCAGGTTGCGAGCCGTCAAAGAGCCAATTGACCGCTACTGAGGCGGTGGTCCCCAGCAAAAGACAAAAAATGATAACCCATACAAGGGAGTTCTTAAATAGTTTATTATCCACTGTGAAAGGGAGGAAGAAGAATAAGTAAAGCAAAAAACCAATACAAATTAGGAGCCAATGATCAAGCCAATTAGTAACAAAGAGGTTAATATTTTTTCTAAGCACTAAAAATAGTGCCAGTGCAGGAATGAACACACCGTTTAGCAAGACCATCTGATACTCATTTTTTCTCTTTGGGTACTTTTCTAAGACACTAGCAAACCTATTCATTCGGAATATTGTTATGGCGGGGTAGACTATTAATGCAGGCATGATAATCATTCCAATGATCGCGGGTGCGAAGTAACCTACGACGCCCAAAGTTGCACCTATGTAACCTATCTTATTTAGAATATCCGGTTTTTCACTTGCATTCGTATCGTAATCACTATCTTCTTGGATTAAAGCATCTCTTATCTGCTCAAAATCCGCTTGTGAAAAATGTCTATTGGAAATATTGTATCGTTTTTCCCAGTGTTCAATAACGATTACGCTCTCATCTTCGCCCCTTGGAACACGGCGTTTTTCTTCCCAAATCAAACAACTAATTCGTTCCGCCTCTATTTTTTCTCCGCCGGCAATAAAAATAAATTTTGTTGGTTGTATTTCTAGCTCAAGTACAGTTGATCTTAAGGATTTAGTTGTATACCAAGCTAATAATGAAAAAAGAATAACTCCAAATAGCATCCCAACACGCCCCTGGATTCCGAGGCTTTTTACCATTACTGTGAAGAGGGCAACAATTATAAAAGTAAAACCATAAGTAACTAAATGAGCAATAGTAAGAGACTTTTTAATGTTATGCTTGCTTTCGAATCTCATTTACTCACCTCATTCATAACCTTCCATGTAATTGACGAATTTCCTTTTCGTGCTAAATTATCCGTGTCTTACTATAAATGTAAGCTTCAAAGCTACCACATCTTGACATCTAAAAAGTCCCAAAGCAAAATATAATGGTTTAAGAAGAAGGGATTTATCCCTTCGAAAGTAAATTTATGTTTAACCTAAAAGACTGGAGTGGACTAAATGTCAAGATTATTTGGTGAGAGAATTATGTTACGAGAGTATCGCAGAGAAGATTTAGAACATATGAGAAAATGGGTTAATGATCCCAAGGTTGTGGACAATTTATCTGATGTATTTCTCGCACCTCAAACCTTAAATAACACGGAAGATTTTTTAGAATCCATATTAAAGGGCGAAAATAGAAATAACTTTAATTTTGTTATAGCTGATATAAACACCGAAGAATATTTTGGTCAAATTGATCTTTTTAATTTAAGCTGGAAAAACAGAAGTGCTGAGATTGGGATAGTAATCGGCAGTAAGGAAAATAGAGGAAGAGGACTCGGAAGCGAGGCATTAAAATTAATTCAAGAATTCGCGTTTAATAGACTCAATCTTAATCGCCTTGTAATCGAAGTCCATTCTTACAATACTCGGGCACATAAATGCTATTTAAAAAGCGGCTTTAAAGAAGAGGGAAGGCGACGACAAGCCTATTATATGCACGGAAAATATTGCGATACAATCGTACTATCTTTACTTAAGTCTGAGTACGAAGAAATGAAAAGCCGATTCAGCTGAACCGGCTTTTGTATTATTTTGCATAACTATCGAAGTAACCTTGAATGAAAACAACAGGGGTTCCCTTGTCACCGCTACCTGACGTTAAATCAGAAAGGGAACCTAAAAGATCAGTAAGTCTCCTTGGTGTTGTACCTTGGCTGGCTTTAGCCTTATTCTCTATATCCTCTTTATTTGCAAGAAAAGCTGTCACGGCCTTAGTTAATTCATCCCCGCGCAAATCACCGAACTGTTGATCAGCTAAGTACTTTAACTTAACTTCAGATGGAGTTCCTAGAAGACCTTTGGTAAAAGCAGGGGAGACCACGGGGTCTGCCAGCTCCCAAATACCGCCTACAGGGTCTTTAAAAGCCCCATCACCATAGACCATTACTTCCACATCTTTACCGGTCTTTTCTTTCATCAAAGCTTGTATCTGATCCACAACCTTTTTACAGTCCCTCGGAAAAAGCTTCATTTTAACGTCAGTTGCTGAATTTGAACCTAAAAGACCATATTCAGGATTATAACCTTTGCCTTTTATCGGGCTTCTTAAGAAATCATCAAGCGTAAAGACCGTTTCAACACCGTTCTTAATCAAGGTATCTTTTGTACGTATTCGATCATGTACTTCTGCTACAAGAACATTTTTTGTATAGTCTAAAACAGTTACCGGATTATTAGAAAAAACTATTTGCGACTCAGGATTACCTTCCATAAGGAGTGATTTATAATATTCAACATAGTCAATGCCAGTAAAAGGATGCAAATAGNTTCCGAACAATTCGCGGAATTGCTCTTCTGAAAGAGCATCAACATATGGGTTTACTTTATCACCAATAAAGATTTCAGGATCAATTAAGCGATTCCCAACTTCGTCAGCGGGGTAATTAAGTACCAAAACAATCTTTTTGCCGCTGCGAACTATACTTCTTAAGATCATGGAAAAACGGTTTCTGCTTAGAATCGGGAAAACAACACCTATAGTTTCAGAGGCGAATTTTGAGCAAATATCTTCCGTAACTTCATCAATGTGAACATAATTTCCCTGCGCTCTGGCAACTATTGATTCAGTAATTGAAATAATATCACGATCTTGAATCTCAAAACCCTCAGTGCTAGCAGCTTTAAGTACAGAATCAACCACAATTTTTACTAGATCATCACCGTCAGTAATAATAGGGGTTCTAATTCCTCTTGAAACTGTTCCGACCGTTCTTTCAGTCATGATAAATATCTCCTATCTATTTAAAGTATTACACTTGTAAGTATGCCTTATTTTGTGATATAAGTAAAATAGATAAAACCGATAATTGCTATAAGGAGAGGTTATATGTCAATAAGACTGGATCTGTATAAAATTTTTGATCAAGTTGCTCGCAGTCAAAGCTTTTCTAAAGGAGCAGAAAAGCTCTATATGAGTCAACCTGCTGTAAGCCAAGCAATTAGACAATTAGAAAATGAACTAGGTGTCATGCTTTTTACCCGTACTCCTAAAGGCGTAACTCTAACAAATGAAGGTAGGGTTCTTCTTGAGTATACTAGTTCTGCTTTGAACCTCCTTGGTGCAGGTGAACAAAAACTCAAAAACACACACAGCCTTAAGGAAGGTGAACTTAAAATTGGTGCAACCGATACCATTTGTAGGCACTATTTACTCCCTTTCTTAGAACGATTCAGTACCACTTATCCCGGAATCAAACTAAAAATCTTAAATCGCACTACAGGTGAACTTTGCAACCTTGTTAAATCCGGAGAAATCAGTTTAGGAGTTTGCTCTTTGCCAGTTGAAGAACGGGGTTTAACCACTATCCAATGTAAAGAAATTAATGATGTGTTTTTAGGCAATAAAAAATACCTTCATTTGATTAATACTCCCTTAGACTTTGCAGAGCTTATGGAGTTTCCTCTGATTTTTTTAGACGTTCAGTCCAGTTCAAGGCGGTATGTAGAAGAATTTATCCTTTCACAAGGTTACAGGTTACAGCCTGAAATTGAACTGGGATCCCATGATTTGCTCTTAGATATCGCAAAAATAGGTTTAGGCATCTGCTGTGCAATTGCTGAATTTGCCGAAAGCTACTTAACAAATGATGAACTTTTTGAGTTTGAACTTAAAACACCTATTCCTAAAAGAGCTATCGGAATTTGCTATTTAGAGGGTGTATCCCTTTCACCTGCAGCATTAAAACTCATTGATTTACTGGTTGAATAAATTTACTTTCTATTAAAACATGGGTGATTTATGGGAACAATTAATCCCCCATAAAGGGCTTTTATTCCAAGGATAGAATATCCGCAATATCAAATGAAAAGACGAAGTATCATGCTTCATGTATTGGTAGGGTTGCTAATGAGTACTCTTTTGCTTAGTGGCTGTGTAGGTGGAGGGACAGCAACAAGTACGGCAGATGCCGAAAAAGAAATCAATAAGGTGTTACAATTTTAGTTTATCACGTCAGATAATGATTTCTTTACCATTAAACCAATTGATATAAAAGTCTCTTTAAATAGCAAGAATGATGAAGCGATAGTTCGGTATAAAATCTTATATAGTACTATAGCAGGATATACATCTGAATCAGAAATAATAGAAGCTACGATCAAAAAGTATAATGATAAGTGGCTTTTTACTGAATATCATCCGCATATTACGATTTGGTCGGAAACCATTAAGTAATAACATGTAAGGGGTCGGTAGATTACTGGCTCTCTAATAATGGTAGATTTAAGGTTGCACTTAAATAAGTTATTTAAACAAGTCTAATGATGCTTTAAGTATCATCGGACTTGTTTTTATTTTCAAATGTAAACTTTTTACTAAGCTTAATAAAATGTGATTCAAGTCACAGCGCGCTTTTAAAGGGAAGCCTATAATGTAGTTGAGCACTAAGGAATTAAAGTTCATTATAGGAAGGTGAGCTATCATGAGAGATAATCTAATGTCAGGAGAAGAAATGACCAAAGCTTGGGAGGGTTTTAACAGAGGCACTTGGTCAGAAAAAATAGATGTACGCGATTTTATCCAGAAAAACTATAACCCTTATTTTGGGGATGAACACTTTTTGGAGAAGCCCACTGAAGATACATCAGCTCTTTGGAATAAAGTCAATGATTTAATTCAAGAAGAAGTTAGAAATAAAACAATTAAAGTCGATCTTGAACGTTTTAGCGGAATTGATAATTTTGCCCCCGGCTACATCGACAAGGATAAAGAATTAATCGTGGGACTGCAAACCGATGAACCCATGAAGAGAATTATGAACCCATATGGCGGCTTTCGCATGGTGAAAAACGCTTTAAATGCCTATGGTCTCGAGATGAATCCAACACTTGAGAAGCAATTTACTGAATATAGAAAAACCCATAATGACGGCGTATTTGATGCCTATACAAAACAAATGCGTAAAGTTCGTTCCGTAGGATTACTCACCGGCTTACCCGATGCTTACGGTCGAGGCAGGATTATTGGTGATTATCGTCGCGTTGCCCTTTACGGCGTTGATTACCTAAAGAAAATGCGCATGAAAGATAAGGAAAATTACACAGGTCCTGTTAATGAAGAATCCATCCGTGCCCTAGAAGAGTTTTCAGAACAAATTAGAGCACTAGATGAGATGAAATCAATGGCCGCTAAATATGGCTATGATATTGGCAGACCTGCAAGTAACGCTCAAGAAGCCGTTCAATGGCTGTACTTTGCATATCTTGCCGCAGTTAAAGAAAATAACGGCGCAGCAATGAGTCTCGGTAGAAATACTGTTTTTCTCGATATATATATCGAAAGGGATCTAAAGCTTGGATTGATTGACGAAAAAACAGCCCAAGCTCTGATTGACCAATTGGTTATTAAACTACGAATGGTAAGGCACCTAAGAACCCCGGAATATGATCAGCTATTTGCCGGAGATCCTACATGGGTAACAGAAGTCATCGGTGGCATGGGTGAAGATGACAGGCCATTAGTTACTAAGACATCGTATAGATTCTTGCACACCTTAATTAATCTTGGCACATCACCTGAACCAAATATCACAATTCTTTGGGCAAACGATTTACCAAGAGAATTCAAGGATTATTGCTCTTACATGAGCATTAAAACAGCATCTATTCAATATGAAAACGATGACCTAATGAAGCCCATTTACGGTGATGATTATGCAATTGCTTGCTGCGTGTCTGCCATGAGGGTTGGTAAAGATATGCAATATTTCGGAGCCCGCTCCAATCTTGCAAAGGCTCTACTTTACGCAATTAACGGCGGGGTAGATGAAGTGATGAAAGATAAAGTTACTGGTGCACCGGTTACTGTGCTTTCGGGTATTGAAAAAAATACCGAGGAAATCCTCTCCTATAATACTGTGATGGAAAACTTCAAAAAAGTAATGGATAAACTTGCGAAGATTTATGTGGAAACCATGAACACAATCCATTATATGCATGATAAATACGCCTACGAAGCAAGCCAAATGGCACTTCACGAGCCGGACGTTCATAGATATATCGCCTTTGGTATTGCAGGAATTTCAATTGTGGCAGACTCACTTTCTGCTATTAAATACGCAAAAGTAAAACCAATCCGAGATGAAAATGGAATAGCCATGGACTTTGAAATCGAAGGCGAATTCCCCAGATACGGCAACGACGATGACCGGGCAGATGATATTGCCATTGAAGTAAATAAATACTTTATGGAAGCACTTAGAAGAACACCTGCCATCAGAAATGCCGAACACACTCTATCCTTGCTTACCATTACATCTAACGTAACTTATGGAAAAGCAACGGGAACTACACCGGATGGTCGTAAAAAAGGTGAGCCTTTTGCCCCCGGTGCAAACCCAATGAACGGTGCAGATCAATTAGGTGCCCTAGCGTCATTAAACTCTGTTGCAAAGTTACCATTTGAAGGAGTTAACCAAGACGGTATCTCAAATACATTCTCAATCGTTCCTTCTGCCCTAGGTAAAAATCTACCTGAAAGGCAAACTAATCTAACTAACATTATGGACGGATATTTCGGCCAAAATGCGTTTCACTTAAATGTAAACGTAATGGAAAAAGAACTACTTTTGGACGCCATGGAAAACCCGGAAAAGTATCCGAATTTGACGATAAGAGTTTCCGGATATGCCGTAAGATTTAATCAATTAGATAGAGAACATCAGCTAGATGTAATCAACAGAACTTTCCATGAATTTGTCTAGAATTTCTAATTAGAAAAGAGGGATGTTATGAATGGCTTCTTACACTCACTTGAAACAATGGGATTAGTGGATGGACCCGGAACGCGAACAATATTTTTCTTGCAAGGCTGCAGCCTTGCCTGCGCTTACTGTCATAATCCGGACACAATCAAGAAGGTGGGAGGCCAGGAAATAACCCCTGAAAGGGTACTTGAAATCGCCGATCGGTATCGACCGTATTACGGAGAAGAAGGCGGAGTGACCTTTTCAGGGGGAGAACCCCTCCTACAAGGTAAGTTTTTGGCCAAATCTTTGGAACTTTTGAAGCAACAAGGTTATAATACATGTATAGACACATCCGGTCTCGGCAGTCCAAGGTATTACTCGAGAATATTTCCTTTAGTGGATACCCTTCTTTTAGATGTGAAAGCCTTTGATCGCGAGTCGTTCGAAAAATTAACTACGATCGATGGTTTTGAGACGTATCTTAAATTCATTGATCGCTTGGATTACCACGGATTTAGGGGTCAGATCTGGGTGCGCCATGTTATGGTTCCCGGTTTCACCGATAACGAACAGTCTATGAAGCACCTTATTAATATTATCAAACCCATAAGTCATAGGGTGGATCGAATCGAGATATTGCCTTACCATACATCGGGGGTTAACAAGTATCGCGAAATGGGCCTTCCCTACAGATTGGAGGGAATTGAACCAATGGACAAAGATCGTGCGAAAGAATTGGAGATTTANGCCAACAAGCTTTTCGCCGAAAACTTACAGCAAGACAGAAAGATCAAAGAACACCAAAAGCAGGAGAAATTCAAGTTATTAAGGGAGCGCGAGGTGGCCTCAGAAGATGAGAAAACAGCCCTCTTAGCAAAACTACGGCAGCTTCCACTTTTAAACGACATTGATGATAAGGATGTAGATGACGTACTTGATCAGATCATTTTGTCAAATATTAAAGCCGGGGAGTATATCTTTAAGACCGGCGACTCTCCCGACTTTATGTATCTAATTGTTGAAGGACAAATGAAGATACTTTTNAANAGCATTGATGGGGAAGAACTGATCTTCTATATTTACAAAGACGGTGACTTTGTGGGGGGTCATAACCTCTTACAAAGAACTCCTTACCGCTACATTGGAGAAGCACTCACAGACTGCAAGGTTGTGGCTATTTCAAGACAAACTTTTGATCAGTATTTTCATAATTCACCTGCAGTTTTAAGGGGAATCTTAACCAAAAGCTTCGAAAGAATNCGNTGGGCCGANAGTCTAATACAAAGACTGGCAACGAGCAATGCATCAATGAAAACAGCCGCTCTTCTTTTGAAGTTAGAATCAAGGATTGGCGTTGAAACGGAAGAAGGTATAAAACTTGAACTTTCCATGAACAGGGAAGAACTGGGTAATTACACCGGTTTAAAACGGGAAACAATCACTAGGAAACTAGGCGAATTTCGAGAACTTGGTTATATTGAGATGATTGGCAACAAGGTTATAATCATCAAAGATATGGAAGCCTTAGAAGCATACGTTCTCTAATAATGGTTAAAAACCGCTCGGGCCGCATTAGTAACTGACTCTAATGCTCCCCGGGCTTTTTTTGTACGATTGTTAAGAATAGCAAAATTGCAATACTTGAACGGGAAACTTCATGGTATAATTAAATTTATGGGGGTGCTGTTATGAAGGCGTTATTAGTAATTGATGCTCAAAATGTAATAGTGGAGCATCGCGATTTTTCAAAGGAACTGACCAAAATCAAAAAAACAATCAAGCATTTTAAAACACAAAATTATCCCGTAATCTTCATACAACAACTGGAAGATTCTAAAGAAAGCCCTTTTTATAAAGAATCTGCCGGTGCCGAGCTTCACCGCTCACTAAAAGACTTTGCGGAACATATNGTGGAAAAAAACACACCCAGCTCGTTTTTTAACACGAAGCTAGGCGAACTTCTAGATGAATTTTCTGTAAACCACTTATTCATTACAGGTTTTAATACAGAATTTTGTTGTCTGTTTACAGCAATTGCGGCCTTCGATCGAGGTTACAAAGTAACATTCATTGAAGATGCAACGGGAACCGTGAATACCGATGAAAACTATGGGTTTCCCGGACTGGACATTAAGGATTTTATAGGAACCGTACTCAGCTGGTCTAATGTGATAGAAGTCTTATATTTCGACGAACTAGAGATTGATTAAATAACGAATTTCGCCAACCGCATTATCTTGGTTAGCAACAAATTAAAACGGGAAAGGAATCGTATAAGGCCTATTCCCATTTGAAGGATAATGTCTTAATAGAAGTTGTACCAACACTAATCACTCTATGGAAATACGAAGATGACAGCTGCTTTCGTGATTTTCTTTACACAGAAAGTAACCAAGCAAGACGAGATTATTATATAACTAATCCATAGCACCCGACTACGAGATTAATCTTGGTGAAAAGGGGAGTATTTTATGTCTAGATCAACAAGCCCATCAAGCAAAGTTAGTATTAATGAGCAAAATAGAAAAGAAATGGTAGAAGCTATAAAAATTTACTATTCAAACGAGCGGGGAGAAGAATTCGGCGATCTCGCCGCAGGTTTCTTACTGGATTTCTTTCTGGAACAAATAGCCCCCCACATTTACAATCAAGGGGTGTATGATGCTTACAAATACATGAATGAAAGAACCGAAGATTTACTAAGTATCCTCAAACTATAAGCGAAAGAGAAGACAATGCTATGATTAAAACAAACATAAAAGGCATTGATTTGGTTTTTACAACAAGCAAAAATGTGTTTTCGCCAAAAGATATTGATCAAGGTACCTTGTCTATGCTTTCTGTTGTGGAATTTAAAGAAAGCGATAAGATTTTAGATTTGGGCTGCGGTTACGGAGTTGTCGGGATCTTGGCGGCTAAAATTATCGGCGAAAACAATGTGGTCATGGTTGATGTTGATGAAGAAGCGNTGGAATTATCAAGAAAAAATGCTTCATCAAATGGCGTTGAAGGGATCAAAATTGTGCAAAGTGATGGATTCGACAATTTACACGAAAAAGATTTTACCATGATCATGAGCAACCCTCCATATCANACAGACTTTTCAANTCCCAAAAAGTTCATTGAAAAAGGTTTTAATCGGTTATCAATGGGTGGAAAAATGTATATGGTTACTAAGAGAAAAGAATGGTACAAAAATAAGTTAGTGGCGATCTTCGGCGGGGTAAAAATCTGGGAATTAAATGGTTATTATGTTTTCATGTCCATAAAAAGAACAAGCACATATGCAAATCGAAAAAAGAGATAAAAGCACGGAACATACAAGGTGTATAATCTCGTTTATTCAACGCGAAAATATAGCATTTTTTAACAGGGTTCCGGAGGTGTACGACGAATAAATCAGGAGCCTTTTTTTACAAATAATCACCTAATAGCCCAGCTTAAGACCGTAAAGGGAAATAGGTGATAATAGAATGTTTCTTAAAAAAATTAATAGATAAGTGAGGTGATGTTGTGGTTATTGAAACAGAAAAAAGGCTGACAAAGACTCAACAAGAAGGTAAAGAGATCTTTGAAACTTTACGAGATGAACTAAGTGCTGCAGGTTATAAAGAAAAACCGGTTCTTGTAAGCGCTTTAAAGGCNAACGTAGTTGCATTACTCATTGCAATCCCCATGATTATGATTTTGTATTCCTTTTACGAGTTCGTGCATGAAGATACTGGCCAAACGTCCATATCCATGACGGGAATGCTACTTCTTGCTTTTTTTGTGAGCATAGTAATACATGAATTAATTCACGGAATAAGTTTTGCCTTGTTTACTAAAGAAGGTTGGAAATCAATCAAGTTTGGAGTTATATGGAAGGTTGTAACTCCTTATTGTACGTGCAGAGAACCATTGCCTCGCAATCAATATTTG
>JGI24708J26588_10003194_pt1 | contig 11994 bp, 12 predicted proteins | sample BioPla1DNA2_FD_26588 | JGI IMG/M metagenome (IMG submission 26588) | reverse complement strand
AACCATCCTTACTCCCCTCCCCTATAAAGTGCGGATACTTCAACAAAGCCTTTGCGGACAGCATCAGCTACTGCATTCGAGGAAACTGTAGCGCCGGTGAGACCGTCGATATCCCGGTTAATCGCAATTGGGTCCTCAACTGTCTTGCCTACAAAGCGGCTCCTGAAGTCTTCGTCTTCGATGCGATCGCCTAGACCTGGAGTTTCGGTATGGGATAGGATCTTGATGTTGAGAATCTGATCTGTTTTCTCATCTACCCCGACCAATACCCTGATCACGCCGCCGTAGCCGTTGGCTTCCCCTACAAAGGCATAGCCCAGAATCTGATCCTGATCATCAACGCCTTGATAGATCAAGGTAGTTCTCTGCTCTTGTTCCCGCATTTCCTGAGGGTCGTCGACACCGAGCTCGTCTGCGCTTCTGCGGAGGATCTCTACCCGGGCCGTTCCGGGCAGTACCTCAAAGACAGAGCTCTCCAGGGCGCGAGCCTGGTTCTCTTCAATTATAACACTTGTTGTGCTGTAAACGACAGACAAAATGCCTGCAGAAACCATGGCAATAACTGCAAGAACTACAACCATTCTCACAGACTCATTCACTGCTCTTCACCCCTTGCCCGTAGATTCTAGGACGCGTCCAGCGATTAATCAAAGGGGTAACCGCATTCATCAGCAAAATCGCGAAAGTAACGCCCTCGGGATAGCTTCCCCAGATGCGAATCAGCATAACAATCAATCCTACGCCGATGCCGAAAATCCAGCGTCCTGACTTGGTAATCGGTGTGGTGACGGGATCGGTGGCCATGAAGATCGCACCGAAAAGCAAACTGCCTGCGAGGAGGTGGAAAGGAACACTTACTCCTGCCAGCAGGGCGATCACTGCCACAGAAGCAAAAATGCCTACAGGAATGCGGTAGTCTAAGTAGCCCTTGTAGAACAGGTAAATTCCGCCAAGCAGAATTGCCAGTGCCGAGGTCTCGCCAAGGGAGCCGGCAACTGTGCCAAAGAACAGATCCGGAATATGGGCAGTTCCCCGAAACAGAGGGGTAGCTGCAGTAACTGCATCAAAGGGAGCAGTCCACTTCGTCATAGCGGCGGCAAAAGAGACGGAAAGGATAGCCCTTCCCACCAGCGCCGGATTAAAGGGATTCTGGCCCAGCCCGCCAAAGACCTGCTTGCCGATGGCGATAGCAAAGACTGCACCGAGAATAACCATCCAGCTGGGTAAACTCGGCGGCACGATTAAGCCCAGGAGCACCCCCGTAACCAGGGCACTGCCGTCAGCGACTCGAATCGGCTGTTTGCGCAGACGCTGGAAAATCGCCTCTGTCGCAATGGCGGCGCCGGCGGATAAAAGCACCAGGCGAACCGCATCCCATCTAAAGAAATAGATGGACGCAGCCAGCACAGGCAAAAGTGCCGTTAACACCGCAAACATCATCTTTTCTGTTGTGTCTTTATCCCGAATATGGGGAGACGGCGAAACAATCAGTTTTAAATCATCCATTGCCCCACCCTCCTTTAACTTGGTAACTGATCTCTAGCGATTATTTCCATTTTGGCAAAACGGATATACTGCAACAATGGTCGTTTTGCAGGACAAATGTAGTTGCAGGCGCCGCATTCGATGCAGTCCAGGGCCCCATAAGCGTGGGCCTCCTCAAAGCGTTCGTTCATGCCAAACATTTCCAGCTTTAGAGGCAGCAGCCTGGCAGGACAGACGTCCACGCAGCGGGCGCACTTTATGCAAGGTGTAGAATCCGGCGTAACGGCCTCTTCCTCTGTTAAGGCCAGCAGGCAGGATGTGGTCTTGGTAACCGGCACATCCAGGCCGAACTGGGCCTGGCCCATCATCGCTCCGCTTACCACTACCTTGCCTGGTTTTTGGCTGAATCCGCCCGCGGCTTCAAACACATGTGCCAAAGGCGTTCCAATGGGGACCAGGAAGTTCCCGGGTTCAGCAATGGGCGTTCCAGTCACTGTAACCACCCGGGAGATCAGAGGCTCACCGTCCCGTACAGCCAAAGCCGCTGCCCGGGCTGTAGCCACATTCTGCACAACCGCCCCCACTTGGTAGGGCAAGCCGCCGCTGGGAACCTCGCGCCCGGTGATCTGCTGAATCAGCTGCTTTTCTCCGCCGGCAGGATACCGGGTAGGCACTGCGACAATCTCAATGGAACCTGCATGCTCCTTGAGGGATGCAATGGCATCGGGCTTGTTGTCCTCGATCGCGATTACGATCTGGCGGGCGCCTGAAGCTTTGGCCATGAGTTTGGCACCCAGGACAATATCCTCGGGATACTCAACCATGAGCCGATGGTCTGTTGTGTAGTGAGGCTCACATTCACAGCCGTTAATAATCAAATAATCAAGAGTAATGCCTTTTGGCAGAGTCAGCTTGGCGGCTGTGGGAAAGCCGGCCCCGCCCATGCCGACAACACCGGCCTGGCTGATGCGCTTGAGAATTTCCTCCGCATCAAGCTGCACGGGATCGGGATGGGTGGTCCTTTCCACCCAGTTATCCTGTCCATCGTTCTCTATTACAATGGCTGTAACAGAGTGGCCCGACTGATGAGGCCGAGGCTCAATAGCTAGCACCTTTCCTGATACTGGCGAGTGTACTGGGGCGCCTGTCGCACCTTCAGCTTCGGCAAGCAGCTGTCCTTTCAACACTTCATCGCCCTTGGCCACAACCGGTTTCGCTTCCAGCCCAACGTGCTGCAGAAGCGGCACCACTACGGTTTCCGGGGCAGACAAAGCTTGAATGGGAGTGCCTGCAGTAGTTTGCTTAACGTCTTCCGGATAGATGCCTCCGAAAAACGACCGCACTTTTCGCATGTATCAAATCACCTCACACTCTTTTTTTCTTGTGCTTTCCACCACAAAGCACGCCAAAACACGGGCAAATAATAACCCGTGCTCCACCAACCGCCTGGTATTGCACGAGGACCCGTGAGTTTAGCAGTGCACACGTCTTATTGTATTCTTGTCCAACAGAAGGAATCCTGCCTAGGTGAGACCTTTCACCCCAACAAAATTCAACTGGCGCCATGCCTCATAAACCACGATGGCAACAGTATTCGAAAGATTGAGAGATCTTACATCCCTTTGGGGCAAAGTGACTACAAAATCCCTGTAGCGTTCCAGCAAAGCCGGAGCAAGCCCCTTGGTTTCGCTGCCGAACACCAGATAATCGTCGGACCGGTAGTCCGCCTCGCAATAGAGCCTGGTCCCCCCTGTCTCCACAAAGAACATGCGCCCGGGATTCGCTTCCCGGAGAAAATCTTCAAAGGAATTGTAAGTATGGAGCTTCAGGTATTGCCAATAATCAAGTCCCGCCCGCTTCAGCCTGGGATCTGTGAGAAAAAAGCCCAGGGGGCGAATCAGGTGAAGTACAGATCCTGTGGCTACACAGAGACGGGCGATGTTGCCGGTATTGGCCGGAATTTCCGGTTCAACCAACACTACGTGCACCTTCTTACCTCCCACAGACGCGATCAGCGAGGGCATGCTGCCCTCACCGACTTAGACTCTAAAACTGATAGCGTACAAAGGCCTGCATCTGGTCCCGGGTCATGCCCACACCGAGCTTTACCGGGAGCTCTGTCAAAGAAAACAGAACATGAAAGCTCAATCCTTCATTTACCAGCATAATATCGAGCATAATTCGCTCAGATGATTCCGCATAGGACATGCCCAAACCGAAGGCGCTGCCCAGGGAAACAGAAAAACGCCAGATGCCCTGCCGCGTAAACTGAATATAGGGGCTGATGCTGTATTCAAACTGCTCCAGCTCGTTGACAAAAAGCTGGGCGGTCCCTGCTATACCGTGCCCCACCTGTCCATACATCCTGCTGACCTCGCCATAGGCCCCCACATGGGGATCAACAGAAGTCATAAATGTGGAGAAAATCGGCCGTTTTGTGTTGCCTGCAAAGAGCTCAAGCTTGTAGCCGATATTGCCCATAAACACCTGCTTATGCCCGGCAAACCAGCTGGAAGGCTCTTCTGACATTCCCGGGAGTGTCAGGTAGCCTCCAATCCCTGTCTTTTCGTACCCAAACAGACCAAGGGAACGAATGGTCTCCTGGCTCAACCCCAACCCCGCCTGCCAGCCCTCTGGTCCGAACCCGAAGGGCAAATCTTCAGCTTCGAAAGCCCAAACTTGGGTAACAGAACCTAGAGCTATGATCCCTATTGTGCAAATAATGAGTAGAATGCGGGATCCAGCATGCAACGATCACCACTCCCTTACATACGAACTTCCTTCGCTTCGGGCAGTCTTGTCAACTCCTCCTTGCTCAGCTCCGGGTTGAATACCACATTGGAGATGGTCATAGTGCCGACAAAAGCATCGCCTTCATACACTGATATTTCATAGGGGAACCATGTGTCACTCTTCACACGTACCTGCAGAATTTCATCGAGGGCGTCAACCTCGAGCAGATAGTCCATTACCTCGTCCTCTTCCGCAGCTTCCAGCACTTCTACCGAGTACTCGGAAAAATCAAAGAAAGTCTCCAGATCTGAGATGCTCAATGTGGAAAGCACTTCCTTGCTGGCATCTTCCAGCCCCCGCACGGCAATCTGATTGTTAATGGGCTGATACATGCGGGATTCCATCTTCTCCTGATCCGCAACCAGAATATAGCCCCGCAGCTCACTGGGCTCTAAAAACTCCACCCGGACCACTTTGCTCTCCATGCTGCCTAAGAGATGGAAGAACATCCTTTCAATGCGCTGGCCGCGAATTTCAGAGACTTCCACATCCATTGCAATGCTCTGTACGTCCTGCACTGTTGTCCTGATCTGTTCCACCACTTCATAGGCATCGTCGGTGATGGAGATTTCACTCATAATCTCGGTATACTTCTCCAAGACAGGGTCCGTTTCCTCCACTTGCGGCGGCTGGCTTAAATCCAGCTGAATCTTCCCTTTGAGGCCGTTGGCCTCACTGATGCCTGATAAAACTGCCATGATTAGAATGAAAATAATTGCGTACCGTTTCATTTTCTTGACTCCTCACTCAAAATTACCCAAACCAGGTTGCACTAGTTCACCACAAGCTGTAAAATGGATTTTAGATGTCGGAAAGGAGGGATGCCATATGCCTATCTATGAATACAAATGTGCCGCCTGCGGCCACTTTGAACAAAAACAGAGCATGAAGGATAGTCCTCTTACCCATTGTCCAACTTGTGACGGGCCTGTTCAGCGCCTGATCAGCAAGTCGGTCGGCATTATCTTCAAGGGGTCCGGCTTTTATATTAACGACAGTAAGAAAGACTCCGGCAGCTCTGCTGAGAGTTCGGCCTCATAAGCTAAGCTTAGCGCCTTCTTCGGAAGGTGCTTTTTTTCTGCTTAATAGCCGAGGGACGGATCCACTACATTAATGGCGGGTTTCCCTGTCTGTGTAAAGTGTTTCCAGTTTTCCAGGAAAATTTCCAGCGCCCGCTGTTTGTAATAGGCAGTAAAGCCGCTGTGGTGAGGGGTAATAATTACATTTGGCATCGCCCAGAGCGGATTGTCGGCCGGCAAAGGCTCAGGCGAAGTCACATCCAGGCCTGCACCTGCAATCCACCCTTCCTCCAGGGCTTGAATCAGATCTTCAGTTGGAATCAAACTCCCCCTGCCCACATTGACAATAATGGCATGGCTGGGCAAAAGGTGCAAGAGGTTCTTGTCTAAAAAGCCAATTGTTTTCTCTGTTTCAGGCAGGGCGCAGACCAGGTAGTCAAAGCAGGTCATAAACTCCGGCAGGCGATCAATCCCATAGACATTCCGGGCTTCGTCCCCTGGGCCGGGATGCTGGCGAAAGCCCACAACTTTGCAGTCAAATCCGGCCAGTCTCTTCGCGACATGGCTGCCTATATCGCCATAGCCCAGGATGCCCACCGTTGCGCCGGTGAGTTCCCGGAACGGAATCGGCAGGTGTGGATCCCAAACCTTTCGGTTCTGGTTGTCCCTGCATAAATGGAACCCCCGGTTGAAGCTCAGCATCAGACCGATGACATGCTCGCTGATATTGGGGCCGAAAATCCCCCGCCCATTGGTGAGGATCATCTCAGGATTCGCCCACTTGGCCGCCAAAATCCTTTCCACCCCGGCATAGGGGGCCTGCAGCCAGCGGCACTTGGACGCCGCAGCCAGAACCTCAGGCGCCATAAATCCTCCCAGAATCACATCCGCCTCTGGAGCGTGCTTCAGCGCCTCCTCCCCGGTGAATCCCGTCAGTACATCTGCCCCGGTCTCTGCTGCAATAAGTTCTAAGTCTTTATCCTTAAGTTCCGGCCAAATGACCAAGAGCTGCATCTTCTCTCTCCTTTACGGCATAGTCAGCGACGGTCTGGTTAAGCGAATAGTGCTGCCTTCCTTGATTACTGTCGGCGACAGGATCCTCTGCCGCTGCAGAACCTGGGGAACTGGATTTTGCACCGTTACGGGAACAACTGGCGGAGGCGAGATGCAGTACCAGGCATCGCCGGTGAAAATGAACAGGCCGTCCTCGAGCCAGGTGCTGTACTCCACGCCAAGATCCGCTGCCATAGGGACCAATGCATCCGCTTCCGCATAGGTAACCAAAATGCCTTGGGAACCTGAATCCGAGATAAGCAGGGCCAGCTGTTTCCCTTCAGGGGACCAGCTCAGCTGAGACGCCCTCCGCCTGCCCAGATCAATCTGCCTTTTCACATGGCCCCAGCGATCACAAATCCACACTGCATCGCCTGACACTTCATCCAGAGTGACAGCGAGGTACTGACCCTGGGGAGACCAGGCAAAGTCCCTGACGCTGGCGCCTTCGAGCCAAAGGGCAGACTCGCCGAGCTGCAGGTCGAAAATGTGGAGGCCAGCCCCATTTTCCTGAAGTGAAACTATGTACCTCCCACGCGGATCATTTCGCCCAGCCTGGGCCAAAATCCTGCCCCCGTTCAATCTTTCTAGCACCTGCGGATCATCCACCGCAGCGGGGGGCGGCCAGAAGGAGGCCAGGTTGGCTTCCAGGCGTTCCCGCCGCTCTTGGGTGTCGGGATGGGTGCGAAAGACCTTCATGGGCAGATCTTCAGAATCCAGGTTCAACACCCCGTCTAAAAGGCTCACCGCCCCGCTTCCGTCAAAACCCGCCCTGACCGCCAGGGTCTGACCCACAAGATCCGCCTCAAACTCTGCCTCCCGGCCCCAGCCCCGGCTGATCAGCTCCAGCAGAGTTGTACCGGCAAGACGCAGCAGATCGGCAGAGGCAAAATCAACCGCCAGCATGCCAACCTCAAGCAGAACCGTCAGCCCCATCTGCCGCAGCACTGCATTCATCCCGTGCTTCTCCTCAATATGGGCTATCTCATGGCCCAACACCGCCGCCAGTTTGGCTTCATCCCGGCCGATGGCATTCACCAAGCCCCGGGTGATAAAGACATATCCCCCAGGCAGGGCGAAGGCGTTCAGTTCTGCTGAATTCAGCACTGTTAAGGTGTATTCCACATCCTGCCGCTCCGCCGCCCCAACCAGGCGCCGGAAGACCTCCTCCACCCAGAGGCGCTGTCCAAGGGGGAGAACGTATTCTCCACCGTACTGCTTGAGGATTTCAGGAACCGCACCGCCTCCAAGGGCGCGCTCAAAACGGGCGGCCCCCGCTTTGCCGGAACTTGCTGCCGAAGCCTGCACCGGCGCCGCGATCACGCTGAAAAACAGCAGCACAATGACCCAGGCCGAGAGCTTTCTTAATCTGTCCACTGCCACTTCTTCAGCACCTCCTCCAGCACAGGAGGGTTATTCTTCACCCAGGGGCCGTTGCTGCCCAGGGCGATGGAAAAGCCCTCCCCGTCCGGGAGCAGCAGGAAAATGCGGTACTCCCAAAGCAAATTGCCCCTCTCGTCCTGATAAGTATAGGCACAGGCCAGTCCCTGCAGGCCCCCGACTTCCACCGGCAGCAAGGGCGTTTCCAGCTGGAAACCGCTCAGGCCGCCGGGCTCCCCGTAGAGTGCCAGGGAACGTTCGGCCAGTTCGCGCACAGACTGGTCTGCGACCTTCCCCAGACCTTCGAAGTAGAGGAGATCCCAGTCCCCCTCTCCGTAAAAGACGGCAAGCTGATCGGTGCTGTGGTAGGCCTGGTAAATCCAGCTGTCAGGGATGGCGGCGGTGTAGAGGCTGCCCGGATCGCTGAAGATGAACGCCTGCACCCCGGAAGCGGCCAGGGCCAAAAGGACCACAGTCAGGGCAGCAGCATGTACTGCTTGATACTTTCCTGGAAACATAACCCACCCTCCCCTAGGCAGAATCCCGGACTACCAGCTTGGCAGGGAGCATCTGATGCTGCGGATAGACGCCTGAACCGTAGATCTGGGACGTTAGAATCTGCACTGCAATCTGCCCCAGCTCATAAATGGGAACCTGCACCGACGTCAGGGCCGGCTGCACACAGGCGCCTAAGATGGTGTCATTGAAGCCCACCACCGCCACCTCGCGGCCTACCGTGATGCCGCGCTCCTGCAGGGCCTGCATGGCGCCGATGGCTACCAAATCATCTACCGCAAAGATGGCGCTGAACCGCGCCTTGCGCTCCAAAAGCCTTAGGGTGGCCTCATAGCCGCCCTGCACAGAAAACTCTGAATGCTCCACCAGCCCGTCAGGGAGCTCAAGTCCTGCTTCTGCAAAGGCTTCCCGGCAGCCCAGGAGCCGATCCGCACTGACCACATAGCGCGGATCCCCGTCTAGGCAGGCTATCTGCCTGTGGCCCTTGTCCAGCAGGTAGCGCACGGCGTTTCTTGCATCTGCAATATTGTTGTTATTAACCCAGTTGATTTCCTCCGGACCCTCATAGCGCCCGATCAGGACAAAGGGAAACCCGTCCTGCACAAGGCGGGGAATAAGTTGGTCGTTCCTATGGGAAGCTAAAAGTATCACTCCGTCAACCCGCCTCTGCCTCAGCAGGGTCAGGCACTCTTCATCCTCCTGCTCAAAGGTCTTGCTGGTGGAAAGAACCAGGCTGAGACGATGTCTATGGGCTACAGAAGAGATCCCTTGAATAACCGCGGGAAAGAAGGGGTTGGCAAAATTCTCTTCCGTCAGGCGGGAGCGAATCACCCCGATGCTGTTGCTGGTCTGGCTGACCAAGCTGCGGGCAATGGCATTGGGATAGTATCCCAGCTCATCCATGACCGCTCTGACCTTTTCCTTTGTGTCGGGACTGATGCGGGGGTGATCCGCGATCACCCTGCTCACCGTGGAGGGTGAAACCCCTGCACGCTTAGCCACATCTTTAATGGTCACATTTTCACTGGCCAATATCTCACATCCGTTTACGGTGCCGTAATCTTTTCTTACTACTACAGAACCGGACTTTATTCCTTCTTCAGCAGCCGGCCTGGGGGGTGTTCTTCTGGCAAGACTTTCATCTAAACTGTTCGCAGGGACTCTAGGACTTGTGGGCGGACTGCTGGGCATGCGCTGGCTGATCACAGGCGCGAGCCGCTTTGCCCTCAGGATCATGATGACTGATCCCTATCTGGAAAATTTAACAGAACTGGTCACCGCAACTAAGCGAACCGGAGTGCAGAATATCCTGGAAACCAATCTCCGCAGCGAAAGGGCGGAGGTTTTGGAGCGCCCCCTGGGCAGCCCCCGGAAATTCATCGGCTTTGACGGGCTGATGTTTGTCTCCTCCCACTTAGACCNCCATGCCCTGCCCCATACCATCCCGGTGAGCACCGAAACGATCATCGGGCCGGCTGCCAGGAGGCCGCTAAAGGTAGGAACCCCCCTGCTGATCTCAGGCATGGCTTATAAAACCGCGCTTACCGACCGGATGAAGTATGCCTTTGCCTTAGGCAGCAGTGAAGCCGACACAGCCACAAACACCGGAGAAGGTCCCTTTCTGCCCAAGGAGCGGTCCCTTGCCAACAGACTGATCGTGCAATACCCGAGAATGCCGGTTTATCGCACCCTGGCCATGCTCGAACAGGCAGATGCCCTGGAGATCCAGCTCGGCCAAGGAGCCAGCGCGGGAGTGGCCCAGGCCCCCTACCCTCACCTGATCCGCACCGAGCTTCCCCCCCTCAGAAAGCCCGAGGACCTGCCCAGAATCGTCAGGTTCCTCAAGGACGCCGGCGGGGGCGTCCCGGTGGGCGTTAAGTTTTCCTTCACCAACAACCTGGAGCGGGAAATAGATCTCTGCCTGGAGGCCGGCGTGGACTACCTGGCCATGGAGGGGGCCCAAGCCGCCACAGTGAAAGCAGCCCCCATCCTGGAAGACGACTTCGGCCTGCCGACTATTATCGGCCTGTCCCGGGCTGTGCAGCACCTTCAGCTCAGGGGCATGCAGGACCAGGTGAGCCTGATTGTCTCCGGGGGCTTTACATCCCCCGGCGAGTGCCTGAAAGCCCTGGCCCTGGGGGCCAATGCCATCTATCTGGGCACTATGATCCTCTTTGCCGCCAGCCATACCCAAACCCTGAAGGCGGTCCCCTGGGAGCCCCCTACCCAGCTGGCAGTGGACGGGGGTAAAGTGAGCAAGAAATTCAACTGGAGACTGGGCGGCCGCAATGTGGCCAACTTCCTGATTTCTTCCACAGAAGAGATAAAAGAAGGAGTGCGGGCTTTAGGCAAGCACGCACTCCGGCAGGTCAGCTTCAGCGACTTAATCGCCCTCGATGAGCGGACTGCAGACATCACAGGGGTGCCCCTGGCCTATAAAAAGCCGGCCAGGCGTTATTCCAATAAGAAGGTCCGGGCCCTGGTCCCCTCCGGGGGAAAGTAGAAGAGCCTCTGCTCAGTTCCTTCGCTGAAATGCAGCGTCTCCACAAAGATCCTGCGCCCGATCTCCCTGGGCCCCAGGCCCTCAACTTCCGGCAGGATCTCGAAGATGCGGCCCGACTGAATCAGTTCATTCTCCAGGCTTCGGTTCTGGCGGCCCCCGAGCCAAACAGGCGTCATCTGCCGCGGTTCGCTCAGGCGGAAATCATAGCAGAGCCAGGCCAGAAGGTCCTGATCGCCGCTCTCCGCGCCGAAGAGATCCCACAGAATGCGGTAGAGCCCCGCCAGGGACTGGTTCAGCCAGTGGCGGCCTGCAGCCTCCCACTTTGCCGCCAGTTCATTGAAGAAGGCGAAGGGAGAGGCAAAGGGCCGGATCAGATACTCCAGAGAACGTTCAAAGCGGGGGCCGTAATACTTGTCCACCAGATCTTCAATCACCTTCAGGCGGGCGATCTCCTCAAAGGAGAGATCCTTGGTGCAGAGCACCTCGTAAGGCGCCCGCTCTGTATAGAGGCAGCCGAAGCTCTCCGCCTCAGCCCTGAGCCGCGAACCCCTGAGCAGCTTTAGAAAGCCCAGATGGATTCGATCCGGTTTCAGAGCGTAGACATAGTCGAAGGACTCGCCGAAGCGCCAAAAACCTTCCTCCGGCAGGCCGGCAATCAAATCCAGCAGCACCCGGACGGTGGTCTTCTCCTTCAGATAGCGCACATTTTCAGCCAAGCGGTCCAGATCGGTGCGGCGGGATACCGCATCTAGGGTATGCAGATTGGTGGACTGGACCCCGATCTCAAACTGAAAGCGGTTTTCCGGGGCCTGTTCCAAAAGCTTAAGGATTTCAGGCGTAAGCAGATCGCCGCTTACCTCCAGCTGAAAGCGGGTAGGCGTGTCCAGTTCCATCATGAACTGCAGCAGCTCGTAAGCCCGCTTGACATCATAGTTAAAGGTCCGGTCAACAAAGCGCACCTGTTCCACCCCTGCTTCCGCCAGGCGTCTCAGCTCCTCCAGGGATCTGCTTTCCGGGAATTTCCTGACCCGCCCCATCACTGAGGACAGGCAGTAGGCGCAGGCGTAAGGACACCCCCGGGTGGTTTCGTAATACACAATCTTGTCTTGAAGATCCCGCAAATCGCCGCTGTAGATGGGCGGCACCGCCGCCAGATCCAGGGGCTCCCAGGGATTTGTCCGAATCTCCTCCCCGGCGCGGTAGACCAGGCCGGGAATCTTCTGCAGCTGATTCTCGGTAAGAGCT
>JGI24708J26588_10003186_pt1 | contig 12028 bp, 12 predicted proteins | sample BioPla1DNA2_FD_26588 | JGI IMG/M metagenome (IMG submission 26588) | reverse complement strand
GCGGTGACGTCTTCGACGAGAAAGATATCAAGGGAGGCGGGGCAAGCGAGCCTCCGTCCACGATTCCCCAATAGCGCGCGATTCGTGATGGCAGCGGTCACTTAGTTGTCCATCTGTCGTCGAGGAGAGTTGCAGATCGTTACGGTCGCAATTAAGCAATGACTTCGCCGAAAGGCGCTGTATTTCAAAAAGGATCGCTCCGGACTTGAGGTGTTACCGGGGCGATTCCTTTTATATGTGCGTTCTGCTCATTTGACTAATTGTAGAGCCGCGGGATTTTTCGTATTGTCCGTTTAAGTCGAATGGTTTATATTATCGCGTCCTGCATTAAGTTGTGTGGAAAGTATCGTCGGCACAGCATCCCGGAACGCGAGACGATTACTCTTCCTCGGTCAGAGGAATATCGTAAAGGAAACCGAAATCAGGGTGGCGGATTCTGTTGCCCGGTACATTGATCTGCTCGCGGATGAGTTCCGTCGTCTGGCTTTCGAGCATATCGATGTAATGGACGATGGTCGCGGCGACTGTTGTCGGGCGATCGCCGTAGAGTCCGTGGTGACCGGCAATGACTGATTGAGCTTGGCGGTAGAACGATTCGTCGTAACACTTGATAATCGTATCTTTATGCGCGGCAAGAAATTCAATGCCGCGTACGCGGTGGTTGGCATACCAGAAATCGCCCAAGTCGAGATCGCGATATTCGAAGACTTTCCCGACATCGTGCATGAAAATCGAAAAGATGAGGAGATCGGTGCTGGCTCGCAACGGCGGATTATTCTCGAGAATCGCCTTGAGGATGTTGAGCATTTTGATGGTGTGGTTCGCCAAGCCGCCGACGATATTGTCGTGATGGCGAATGGCGGCGCCTTCGATCATAAATCTGTCTTCCAGTCTCGGGTCGGCGAGCGTGTGTTCGACGAGCTTCCAGCACGTTTCCGTGGCGCCAAGCCTGTTAAGTCCCTCTCTTACAGTCGCAAGATTTCGCTCGAGTGTTTCTCTCGCAATGCCGCCGAGGAAATCTTCTCTTGTGATTTCCGTCCCGGAATACACGTCGATTGATTTCACCGTCAGATACGGGCCGTTAAAGTCCGCTCCGACCGTCTCGGCGATATAGATTCCCGGGCCGAACTCATTGACGATTTCGTAGACATCTTTATCCCAGATACGGAACAGGTAATTCTGTCCCTTGAAGTAGAAAAAACCGCTCATAAAATCATCGCGTCTTCCGCTACGCATATCGGGCATGTTATTGATGAAGACGAGTCCGCGCGAACGGCGACCTTTTTCAATTGATACCGTTAAATCGAGAATGTTCATAAGTCGCTCCTTCTGTCGTTATTCTACCAAATGCCGCGGAGAACGCCCATCCTATGATTTCCCAAATTAAAACACCGGCTTCGCACTCGTCGTCATCATTGATGGGACCGGGGGGGAACGTGCAAAGCCGATGCTTAACTGGAGGAAAATGAATGGATGAAACGTTTCCGATGTCTAGTTATTAGTCGTCATAATCGCTGTCGTCATCGTAGTCGCTGTCATCTATCGTCGGTTTCGTCGTCGGTTTGGTTGTGGGCTTCGTCGGCGCTTTGTAATCGCTTTCGTCATCGTCGAAATCGCTGTCGTCATCGTAGTCGCTGTCATCTGCCGTAGGTTTCGTCGTCGGTTTTGTTGTAGGCTTCGTCGGCGCTTTGTAATCGCTATCGTCATCGTAGTCGCTGTCATCTGCCGTAGGTTTCGTCGTCGGTTTGGTCGTGGGCTTCGTCGGTGCCTTGTAGTCGCTGTCGTCATCTTCGAAGTCACTGTCGTCATCGTCGTGATCAGGCGCGTCGAAATCGCTGTCGTCATCTGACGGTTCCGTCGTATAATCGTTTTCGTCTTCCGTCGATTCTGTCGTATCATCGCTGTCGTCCATGTCGTCACGCTCATACTTCAGAACTTGGCCGCTCAGGGCGTCGATCTCATACTCAAACTCGACACCGTCAGCTTCGAACTCGATCTCGTAGTGCGCGACACTGTCATCTTCATCGAGTTCCGCTTTATCGAATTTTGCGTTTGCAGCATCAACTTTTGCGTGAGCGAGGGCGATCGCTTTCGCCTGTTCGAGCGAAATGAATTCGCCTGTTTGTTCGTCGTCTGAATCTTCGTAATCCGAGAAGTCGATGCCCAGGACATTTGAATTTACGTTCATTGACTTGAGCGTAGAGCTGACGTCTTTGGCGATAAGTTTGTCGAATGCCTCTTCCGGGAAAACGGAGCCATTGACGATCTCGATCGTAATGTCGCGTTCACTTCCGTCGATTTCATCTACGAAAAACCCGGCGTCGTTGATCGCTGTGACAAGCTCTTTCACCGCGGCGCGTACTTGTTCGCCTTTCAAGTCTCTGATGTTCTCTACTACCAATTTGGCATCATCGTTCTCGGGAACGACGTTCGTCACGAGACCTTCAGCGTCATAATGGACGGAGATCTCGGGGTTTACGCGCATAAGAATGGCGCCGGTGCCTTCTTTTAACCCCGAGCCTTTTCCCTGTGCGCAGCCAACGACGGCGGCAAAAAGGAACAGGGCTGACAGGATCAAGGTGATCATTTTCATTTTGTTCTTTTTCATGATGTTTCTCCTTTGCGTTTGCAATGATATTGCGTCTAACACTAGTAGATTGCGGACCTCCGTCCGCAAAAGCGGGGTCGAAAACGAAAAACAGTAAAATTTCCTTGAAGAATTGTTTTTCGCAAAGTGAAATCATTGAATGACAAAGGGCGGAAACCGTTTTGCTTATCTTATGCGTGATAGAATATTGACTAGTAGGGGCGGAATCGCTTGAGGTCTGCGCATGGATCCTGTCGGTCTTCTGGGCGCGGTAATTGAGCGAAGGTTTCTGCCCGAAGCATCTCGCATGGCGTGATGAAATTTTGGCAGTCACGGCGACTATTGCGCATGGAGTCGCGAAATCGTTCGTGGCGAATGATTGAAAGAGGCATCTTATGGGACTGTTCGACAGGAAAATCTGTGATATCTGTGGAGGAAAATGCGGCCTTCTGGGCGGCAAGAAAGTCAAAGACGGAAGGCTCTGCTCAGACTGTGCTAAAAAGCAATCCCCTTACTTGCCGGGGAGGAAAAATTTCACGGTTGAAGAAATGAAGCAACATTTGGCGGATCGTGAGCGAAATCAGGAGATGATCAATGAGTTCGTACCGACGCGTACGATCGGTCGGCATCTCAAGCTGTACATTGATGACGGGAGCGGGTTGTGGTTTATCACGTCGACACGCCGCTATCAGGACGATAATCCCGACCTTTTTCAGGCCGATCAGGTGCTCGGGGCGCGCGTCGACATCGATCGCGACGAACGCGAGGTCGTTGTTCAGGCAGCCGTTCCCGCTGCGGACGGAAAGCCGGGTAAGCCTGCAGTCACGAAAAAGGTGATCGAGTACGACTTTTATGTCAACATTGATGTTTCGCACCCTTGGGTCAATCAGATGCATCTGAAGGTCAATCGTTCGACCATTGAGAGCACGATGGGTCCCGACTACCGCGAATCCGACCGTGACTCGAAAGAGATCGTTGCGGCGCTTCTCGCGATGCGTGACGGAGTGGCGCAGATGAAGCAGGAGGCCGCCATGCCGAAGCAGCGCGTGACCTGCCCTAACTGCGGGGCGCTGACCATGCCGGATGAAAACAATTGCTGTGAATATTGTATGGGAGCGCTCAATTAATAAGGCAGAGTTCGACGTGTTCTCCGGCNTTTCGTNAGGAGGACATAAAGATGATCTTAAAAGNATACGCCGTCCCGCATCCGCCGATTATCTTGCCGGAGGTGGGGCGCGGTGAAGAGCGACAGATAAAGGACACGACGCTGTCGTTTCAGAGGATGGCGCGCGAAATTGAGGCCTTGGCGCCCGACACGATCGTCCTTGCGTCGCCTCATGCCCCCGCATATGCCGACGGCTTTTACATCGCGGGCGGCGACAGGGGGTACGGAGATCTGAAGTCGTTCGGTATCCCGCATGTCCGTGAAGAGGTCTTGTTCGATAGGATTTTCTCGGAGCGCCTTGCGGTCGCGCTCGCTGACAGGGGAATTAATACGACGGGCGCGGTGCAGGGACGCGGCGGTTTCGATCACGGGACGCTCATTCCGCTTCGTTTTATCCATCAGCGCTATAGGGATTTTAAACTCGTTCTGCTCGGTATCTCGTGGTTGGGAAGTGAAGTGCACCGCGAAGTCGGGCGCGTGATCACAAGCATCGCCGAGGAACTCGATCGCCGCATCGTCTTTATCGCAAGCGGCGACTTATCCCATGTTTTGAAAGAAGACGGGCCGTACGGTTACCGCCCGGAAGGGCCGATGTTCGACGCGGAGATAGCGCGTATCTTTCGCGAGGGCGATCTGGAGGCGCTGTTCCGGTTCAAGCCTTCGATCTTGGAAAGGGCGGCCGAGTGCGGGCTTCGGGCGTTCCAGATGATGACGGGCGTACTTGACGGCGCTCCCTACGAGTCAGAGCTTTATTCGTACGAAGGGACGTTCGGTGTCGGTTATGCCGTGGCGAGTGTCACGCCGGTCGCGGATGCAGACGCTCAGACGGTGACGTAGGAGCAAATGAAAGCGCGTCGAAACGAGGATATGGAGTTGACGTCGGCAGAATCGCGGGATCATCGCCGAGAGAGGAATGGGGAGGAGAATCGACATGACGCATCATGAAAAGTGCGACGTGGCGCCGCGCAATCCGTACGTTGCGCTCGCGAGGGCGACGATTGAGCTGTATGTAAGAGAGAGACGAACGCTGAATGTGCCGTCCGATTTGCCGGAAGAACTGAAGGGCAGGAGGGCGGGAGCCTTCGTCACGATTTATAAATACGGCCGTCTCAGAGGGTGCATCGGCACCATCACGCCGACGCGTCCGACGCTTGCCGAAGAAATTATCAGCAATGCGATCATGGCAGCGACGGAGGATCCAAGATTCCCCTCCGTCAGGACGGAAGAGCTCTCAGACCTCGAAATCAGCGTCGACGTCTTGGGGGAAGCGGAAGAAGTCGACTCGTTCGACGATCTCGACCCCGTACGGTACGGAGTCATCGTGACACGCGGTTTTCGTCGCGGGCTATTGCTCCCGAATCTCGACGGCATCGATACGGTGGAGGAACAAGTCTCCATCGCGCTCCAAAAGGCCGGTATTTATGGCGGCGATTACAAGCTTGAGCGATTCGAAGTGATACGCCACACGGAATGAGGGAGATGAAAGAGATGCCGGCAAGGACAATCGAAGAACAAAAGAAGGACGCGGTGCGTTGCGGTGTCTGTTGGCGACATTGTCTTATCCCCGAAGGAGGAAGCGGTTACTGTCGCGCGCGGACGACGAAGGATGGTGTTGTTGTAGCGGAGAACTACGGAAAACTGACGAGTCTGGCACTCGACCCAATCGAAAAAAAACCGCTGTCGCGTTTTCACCCCGGATACCTCATCCTTTCCGCCGGCAGTTACGGGTGTAATATGGCGTGTCCTTTCTGCCAGAACTATGAGATTGCGCACGACGCGAGAGGTAAGCGCCGCAGTGTGAACGTCACACCGGGAGAGCTCGTTGAGAAGGCTCTCGCCCTCCGTCACCGCGGTAATATCGGCATTGCTTTTACGTATAATGAGCCTCTCGTCTGCTATGAATTCGTCAGAGATACGGCGGCTTTAGCGCGTATTGAAGGACTCGAGACGGTGGTCGTGACGAACGGCCAGATTGAGTCGGAACCGCTCGAAGAGCTGCTGCCGCTCATCTCGGCTTGGAACATCGACCTAAAATCTTTCAACAGCGAAGCTTATAAGAAACTGGGCGGGCGACTGGACGTAACATGCAGGACGATCGAGCGCGCCGCGCAAACGGCGCATGTCGAGGTGACGACGCTCGTCGTTCCCGGACTGTCGGACGACGAGGAGGAAATGGATCGCGAGGCTGCCTACCTCGCGTCCATCGATCAAGACATCGTTTTACATCTCTCGCGCTATTTTCCGTGTTGGCAATACGATGTGCCGGCGACGCCGCGAGAGACGTTATTCAGGCTTCGCGACATCGCAAAAAAGCATTTGCCATATGTCTTTTTAGGAAATATCTAACCGGTTCTGCGGCATCTAACATCTGTTCCGCGCGACGATAACTCAGCCTCGGAATCATGACAACCCGAAAGGCGTCACGCATATCGGATTGGTGTTACGGTCGGAACGAAATCCTATTCAGCATCGTGCGGATGCCGTCATCGATAGCAGCCGGGTTTCGCTGAATACTGCGCCGTAGATTGCAAATCCTCCAACAATTTAGCGAGCGGTTTCAGGCGGTCGGGATTCACGGGGTAATCGAAAATGAGCGGCTCCGTCGCCCCTTTTATAGCTATTTCATTCACAATGATGCGCATGACGCATGGCGCTTGATCGATATAGTCCGCGCGCTCTTCCTCCGTGGCGCTCAGCAAGTGGTGGGCGATCATTCGTCTCATCATGTAAATTTCATAGATGAAAAGTGAATCGTGTTTTTTGACGGCGTTTTGCAATGCTGACACCCAACCCGGGATTTTCGCAGCAGGAAGGTTTTCGTTCACCAGAATTTCCGGAGGTGCGAAATCCGGATTATAGATCAGAAGAACTTCATCAAAAGTGAACTCCGCCATTTGGTAATCGCGATTGCGGATGAATAGTCGGAAGTAATTCTCGTTAGCGGGAGTTCTGAGCAGCGGCAAAGAACGGTTAAATGACTGTCCGTTTTTCATCGTGATCGTGAATTCGGCGTCGTCGAAATTTGCGCCGTAACGATTTTCACTCATCATTGTCCCTTGGTATTCAATGAAATGTCGCAACTGTTCACGGCTCGACAGGTTTCTCGGGACAGACATACCGGGGTTGTCGGACGAGACGGTCTGCCCGTAGAGTTTCATGAAATCTTCAATGTCCCGTTCGTCCGTCAGCGATACTTTCGTTGTTAATTTGGCGCCCTCGTGGTCGCTGTTATGGTAGGTGATCGTCACTTTTTCCACATCGGACGCTTGAGGTGTTTTCAAGGAAAAACCGGAGGCTCCGGTCGTCACGATGGCAAGCCAGACAGCAAGCGGCACTGCCGCAGCGGCTGCCGGTCGGATGATCGCTTTCCACTTTATCTTCCCTTTTCCTTGGATAAGATTGAACACCCAGAGCGAAAGGATGAGTCCCAGCGCGACGCCGATCATAAATGGTGCCGGGGAATAGGCGCCCGCGGCGTCTGTCGTCGCGACAGATGCGGAGGCAACTCTCAGGTAGTGGCAGATATAGCCGCCCAGCAACGAGACGCCGAGCGTGACCATCCAGTGCGTCACCATGACAGGACGCCGGAGCGCTCCCGATTGACGTGAGTGTTCCGCTTGTCGCTTTTTGAAAAGATACCATGCCGCCAAAGCGGAAAGCGCGAGCAGAGCCAGAGAGAACAAATCGAATGCCGTATCGGAGCTTAAGAAGAACGCCGACATAGGCGAGAACAGCTGGATGACGCGGATTAGCCAAAGTGAAATGCCCGTGGTCGATGCTAGTGACGGTGCAATTAATCCCGGGAGGAAGCTCGCCGTCGCATCGGTGAAAAAGAGTACGACAAGGGGCCAGAAGATGTTGACAAGGATGAACATCGTGACCGCAGACGATGTTTTCTCGGAGATGAAATAGAAGATCTGCATGATGAAAAAGAACAGCAAGATCTTGATCATTAGACTCGCGAATGAAGTCCAGTACGCGGTGAAGTCTTGCCCTCCTACACTGTAAGGGAAGTTTTTCCGGACATCCCGGAGATACATCAGGAAATAGTGGAGCGCCGCCATAATGAATGAAGGTGCCAACAAGTTGATGATCGCGCTCGTATTAAGGCGCAAGTAAAGGCCCGAGCGGCTTAGCGGCAATGCATAGAAAAAGTCGGCGGCAGGCCCTCGATGAATAAAGCTGAAATAGTAATGGTTGACGACGAAAGTCATCAGTAATAACACAACTCCATACGCGAAACTCGGGAAATAAAGAGACACGCGATTGTCGACGATCGAAAAGAAGGTGAACGCGAACAGGAAAACTGCCGGCAAAAGCCACAGAACGATCGCGTGCTTCCGAAAAAGCAAGCTTTGTAAGAGTCCGCCTTGATGTCGTTTTGTATTTGATCGATGCTTCATCGTATTTCTCTCTTTCATGAACGAGTTGCCTTGTTGCCAGAGGAGCGAGCGTTGTCCTTATCCTCCTCCTGTCGTTCAAAGCATATTCCGATTAGTGTTCTGCATACAGATATTGTCATTTCATCGCTCCTATACGATTCTGTTGAACAGCGTAAGGGCATAGAGGAGCGCGATGCCGAGCAAACTCCACAGCCACTCGCGGAGGATCGGATGCAGCTTTGCTTTGCCGGCTTCATCACTATCACTCGGAACGCGATGCAATGTCTTGCCCGTAACAGCTGAAGAGACAAGCTGTGCGAGGAAGGCTCCGAGCAGTGCGCCGAGGAAGAACATGGGCGAGAGCAATTTCCACGGCATGGGGGAAGGATCGAACATGTCGAATATTTCGCCGCCCAGCATACCGCCCGTGAGGGAAAAGATCGGCTGGATTCCGACAAACCAACGCATGGTTCCCGTTTTTCTTCCGCCCCATTCCGCCTGTCTTTTCATGGCGCAAAACCAGCTAAGAACGAACCAGAACACGATTAGAACGGCGTAATGAAGGAAGCTTTTGTCGGCGACGATCGTACGGAACGAGTCGGCAGCCGGAGCGAGAAACCACATAATTTCTCGCAACAAGGATTTCTCAGGCATCGATCCGGAGATTAACTGAATAAACGGCATGACGTGGTGCAGCGCGACATTGATGACGATCGCGTCGAACAGTCTCCCGCAGAGCGAGAAGATCGCGATACTGAATCCTGTGAACACGATGGTAGAGAGGTATGCCTTCAAGTAGGCGAAGAGATAGTCGGGCAGAAGATCTTGGAGTTTCCACGCATAGATGATCCCGCTCGTCGCGACGATGTTGACGAGGTAAATGATCGATAATCCCGCGATGAGTGCAAGCGCGCGACCGAGGAACCAGTGATTCTTCGTTAGCGGGAGGCTCCATTCAAAATCGACCGTATCGCGGCGGTACAGAGGGCGAAAGAGTGAGCCGCCCAAGGTAATGACCGCGACGGAAGAAAGGGCGACCATAATGAGATGGAACGGCAGAAAAGCTTCGTTGACGTGCACAGAGTAACCGAATATATTGGTCGGCGCGCTGCCATACTCAGCGTACTGCGGCGAGTCTTGCCAGTTTGCCATTGCGGTGAAAACGTCACGCCCAAGGATCAGCATCGCGATGGGCATGACCAGCAAAAACAGAAAGATAAAGATCGCGATAAGTGAGCGCAGGTCGAGAAGCAGTCTGGTGAACGTCCACCACAAACCGCTTTTGCGAGGTAACGCTCTGTTTTTGCCGTGATCGGACTGTTTTTGGAGTACCATGATGTCCCTTTCAGTGTTACGCCAGCAACTCGCTGACGATGTACGACTTGCAGCTCAGTTCGTAGATGAAGACTTCCTCAAGCGTCAGGGGGAGCACGTCGAGCAAAAGCGGATTCACTTGATTCAAGATCGTCCGAAGTTCCTCCTCAGTGTTGCGCGTCAGAATCTCGACGAGAGATCCTCGAGCGCTGAAGCGTAGGATTTCAAGTCCCATGGCTCTTAATTGTTCAGCGGTGACGTTCTCGCGAAAGGCGACTTGCGCCTTGACTAGACCGAGCCTCAGCTTGTCGAGCTCTTCGACGAAGAGCAGTCCGCCCTCGTGGAGCAGTCCGACATGGTCGCAGAAGTCCTCAAGCTCGCGCAGATTTTGTGATGCGATGAGCGTTGTCATGCCGTCATCAGCGACTTGTCGAGCAAGGACGCGCTTCAAGTTTTGGCGCATGACGGGATCAAGTCCGTCGAACGCCTCGTCCATCAGAAGAAGTCGCGGTTTCGCCGCGATCGCGAGAATTAGTGCGGCTTGGCGGTGCATACCCTTTGACAGGAGATCGAGGCGCTGGTCTTCCCTGATCGGGAAGATTCGGATCAGCTCCTGATAGAGATCCTGATCCCACGTCTCGTAGAGTGAGCGGTATAAGGCTGACATTTTCCTGAGATTCTCAAAGTGAAAATACGGCTGATCCGCGACGAAGATGATTTCTCTTTTCGCATTCGGATTGTCGAAGATGACTTGTCCGCGGTAGAGCATGGCGCCTTCTGTAGGCCTGTAGACGCCCGCCGTCAACCGCAAGAATGTCGATTTGCCGGCTCCGTTCGATCCGATCAGTCCGAAAATCGACGCTCCGCCGATCTTGCAGTTCACCTTGTCGAGCGCTTTCGTCGTGCCGAAGTGCTTGCTGAGGTCGTCCGCGACGATGACGGCATCCTGTTCATTTGCGAGCGATGACGAATCGCTCATCGTGACGGACGGATTCAGCTGTTCGCTGTTCTGTTTCTCAACTGTCTGTATCTTTTCCATAGTGGTAGACCTTTCTGCCTGTGTATCTGCTCTCTATCTGTCCTGCTCGGAATTATTCGGCTCGTCGATGCATTCGTCGAGGAGCTCGTGCAGGGTATCGCGATTAATGCCGGCTGTCCAAGCGATATGTACGGCCGATCGGAAACTTCGGCGGATCTCTTCGTGCTCGACTTCGAACTCGCGTTTGGAATCGCTGAGAAAATTGCCTCGTCCCGGAACGGCGTAGATAAGTCCCTCTTGTTCAAGTTCCCTATACGCTTTCTGTACCGTGTTTGGGTTTATTCCAAGCTCCGTCGCCAGCTGACGAACGGACGGGAGCTGTTCGTGAGGTTGAATAATTCCGAGCGCCGCCAACCGATGATATGAGTTTTTTAACTGCTGATAAATCGGTATGCCGCTCTGCGTATTGACTTCCGGGTAGATCATCTCCTGCTCCTTGTCGATCTCGTTCGCATGTAACAGGTGTTCTAGTTCTTATAGTACAGTTTGAGTATAAAACATGTAAATCACTTTTGCAACAGGGATTTCTATAATTGCTCGGAAAAACGCTCAAAAGATATGAGCGACAAAAAGAGGGGTATTATGTCATTTTAAGGGGAGAAGTCCGATGCTTTTCGCGTATTCCTGCATGGCTTCAAACGTCTCTTTTGAGATAACGTGCTCCATCTTGCAGGCGTCTTCGTCGGCAGTATCGGAGCTGACGCCGATGTGGACCAGAAAAGATCTCATCAAGACGTGTCGCTTGTACGTCTCTTCCGCGATCGCCTCGCCCTTGGGCAAAAGGGTAATGCAGCCTTTGTCCGATACAGCGATGTGACCGGATTCACGCAATTTGCGCATGGCGATGCTGACGGAAGGCTTGCTGAACCCAAGAAAGCGCACAATGTCAATCGAACGGACACAGTCGCTTTTCTTTCTCAGCACGTAGATGCTCTCAAGATAATTTTCAGCAGAATCGGATACTTGGCTCATAACGACAACCTTTCCGGCGAAACGCTCGCCTGTCGTTATTCTACCAGTTGGACGATGAGGCGTCCATGAGTTTTTTCTATTATTCTGCATCTGATTGTTTTATTCCGTTATCTGACAGACAGGTGTCGCGGTTCGCTCCACACGTTTTGCTGTGCGGACAGCCGTAACATCCGCCGCCTTCTTTTTTATGGCGAATCATCGAGAAGATGACGGCGACGATGACGAGAAGAATGACGGCGATAATCACATAGTCGATACCGTTTATCGGAGCGGCAGACTCAGCGAGAAAAATCAATGGAGAGTATTTGAGATCCATCAAGTATTTCCTTTCGAGCGAGCTTGAAATAAAATAATCTCGGAAACCGCGGGGAAGGAGAGTAGACCCTGCGGTTCCCGAGAAAGTATGGATGATGACGGCATTGCCAATAGAGTGACAACACCGAGGCATCTAATTTTGATTTCGGCAGATCGCGCTTGACAGGCGGGCACTGTGTGAGGTGACGCAGACGCCCGCCTAGCCCTGAGGTATGCGCTGTCAAGCCGAAACATGTACACCTGCGCGAGGTGCT
>JGI24708J26588_10003185_pt1 | contig 12031 bp, 12 predicted proteins | sample BioPla1DNA2_FD_26588 | JGI IMG/M metagenome (IMG submission 26588) | reverse complement strand
TTTCTGATGGTATAATATAGGGAGATGTTGAAAAACATGGTTTTGGAAGGAGTAATTCGTGGCTAAAAAAACTGTCTTATTCGTTTGTCAATCTTGCGGAGCGGAAAGTCCGCGCTGGATGGGGAGATGCCCCAATTGTGGAGAATGGAATACTTTAGTTGAGGAGACAATTGCACCTATTAGTAAAAATCCTCGTACATGGGTGGCAAAAAGCAAACCATTGCCGTTAACAGAGGTTGACAATAGTGCGGAGGAACGCTTTAACACAGGCATTCCCGAACTGGACAGGGTTCTTGGCGGTGGAATGGTTCCCGGTTGTCTAGGGCTTATAGGCGGAGATCCGGGTATTGGAAAATCAACTTTGCTTCTTCAAGTCGCAAGCGGCGTTGCAAAAAATGAAAAAAAAGTTTTATACGTCACGGGTGAAGAATCACTTGCGCAATTAAAATTAAGGGCCCTTCGCCTAGATGCGGTGGAAGAACGCTTAATTGTAGTTAGCGAGGCCGATACCGATGTTATCTGCGAAATAATACGGGAAGAAAACCCTACTTTAGTGATCATTGACTCTATTCAAACAATGTTTGTGGAGGGCATCTCTTCTCCCCCCGGTAGCGTCGGGCAAGTTCGCGAATCCACGGGGCGCTTTTTGCAAATTTCTAAAGGTAGCGGTATATCCATTTTACTCGTTGGTCATGTAACCAAGGGAGGAAACCTTGCAGGTCCGAAAATACTGGAGCATGCTGTGGATTTTGTTCTATATTTTGAAGGTGAAATGCACACTTCATTTAGGATTATTCGCTCAGTAAAAAATAGATTTGGCTCAACTAATGAGTTCGGAATCTTTGAAATGAGCGGAAAAGGCTTAATTCCCGTGCCGAACCCATCGCAATTTTTACTTTCTCAAAGACCTGAACAAAGTTCAGGTTCGGTAGTGGTTCCATATATGGAAGGAACAAGACCCTTATTAGTTGAAGTTCAGGCTTTAGTGGCCCCCGCCGCCTTTGGAGGGAACCCAAGGAGACAATCTACCGGCGTTGATCATCAACGCTTTTCCATGATTTTAGCAGTACTTGAAAAGCGGCAAGGGTATCCTTTGCAAAGCCAAGATGTTTTTATTAATATTGCCGGNGGTTTAAAACTTCAAGAACCCGCGCTTGACCTTGGTATGGCGATTGCTGTTGCCAGTAGCGTATCTAACGTAAGTATCGACCCATTATGTGCAGTATTGGGCGAAGTTGGCTTGGCAGGAGAAATCCGGGGGGTACGCGGCATTGAACAGCGTCTTAATGAGCTAAACCGCTTAGGGTTTGAAAAGTGTATTATTCCCAAAAGTAATGTAAGCGGAAATGAGCCTATTGACGTTATAGGGGTCAGCACCATTCAAGAGGCACTTAAGTTAACTGTGAAGAGAAAGGGGTGAGCTGATGCGCGAAGACGATATGATTTATAAAGATTTGGATATAATGGCACCGGGTACTCAACTTTATGATGGCCTTGATAGTATTTTAAAGGCGAGAACCGGGGCATTGATTGTAATAGGGGATTGTCCCGAAGTTTTGGAACTGGTAAATGGCGGATTCAAAATAGATTCGGAGATGCATCCGGCAGCTCTATACGAATTGGCAAAAATGGACGGAGCCATAGTTTTATCTAGTGATGCGAAAAGGATCTTATACGCAAACACACAATTAACTCCCGACCCCATGATTCCGAGTTATGAAACGGGAACTAGGCACCGAACAGCCGAAAGAGTTGCCAAACAAACGGGGCAAATTGTAATTTCCATCTCTCAAAGGCGTAATGTTATTAGTATTTATAAAGAAAACTGGAAATATATTTTGCGCGAAGTAAGCGTAATCTTATCCAAAGCCAACCAAGCGTTATCAACTTTGGAAAAATACCGGAGTGTTTTTCGGCAATCCCTTGTGAACCTCAGTGCTTTGGAGTTTGAGGATCTTGTCACACTAACAGAAGTGGTCACTGTGTTGCAGCGAAGTCAAATGGTTGAGCGTATCGCAAGCGAAATCGAAAGATATGTTATTCAGCTAGGAGCTGAGGGACGGTTAGTTACCATGCAACTAGAAGAGTTAATGGCTGATATTAAGGATGAAGGTTTTCTTGTTTTTAAAGATTATTTAGTTCATGGTTTAAATGCAGAAGAGCACTGGAGACAGATTGAAGAGTGGGATTCCGATGATCTGCTTAATCTAAACTTCATCTCTAAGTTATTGGGCTACGGTAGTAGTATAACCAGCTTAGAGCAGGCAGTAACCCCGAAGGGTTATCGTATTTTAGCGAAGATCCCACGGTTACCGATGCCCGTAATAGAAAACCTAGTTAAAGAATTCGGTGATCTGTCAACTATAATGGACGCATCCATTGATCAGCTGGATGATGTGGATGGAATTGGTGAAGTGCGTGCAAAAGCAATCAAAGATGGCTTACGCCGTTTGCGTGAGCAGGCATTAGTCGATAGCCATATTTAGCGTAGGTTAAATATGCCAAGTGTGGCTACTCGCTGCCCTTCTCGTTGAATTATTTCTTCTAAATCAAGTTTTAGGGTGTTACACATACCCGTAAGATAGAATAGATTTTGACCTATTTCAGACTCGATTACTTCTTTACAGTTTTCGCACAGTTCGCCACTTAGGTGCGATTGAATGTGATCACGCACATCTTTAAAAGTGCAATCATCGGGAAGTATTTGTTTGGAAGCGTCAATTTCGATGCAACCGCAGTCTGTAACAGCCCTAAAAAGAGCTCTATTAACTCGGGCATTAGTTTCTTGAAATTTGGAAACAATATCTAAGATACTATAATGACGAATCANGTTTTCTTGTACATTTGACTGAAAATCACGGCAAGTTTTCGTTGATTTAGTCATTTAATCACTTCCTCTCGCCACCAAAGGGGCGGTTCTTTGTTCATTATAGAACTTCACAAAAACGATTGTCAAGTTCTTAAGATGTCAATTTTGGCTGGTTTGACTTTAACTGGTCAAAGTGATAAATTTAGTATAAGAACCTAGTTTTAAAAAAACGGTTTCAAAGTTGCCTCCAAGCCCGCAATGGGCGGCGCCCGGGGTCGGAAATCGATAAAGGAGGGTTCTAAATGTATAATGTAGGTGACAATATTGTTTACCCCATGCATGGAGCAGGTGTTATAGTAGCCATTGAAGAGCGTGAGGTGCTCGGTGAAAAGCAAAACTACTACATCATGGCTTTGCCAATTGGTGATATGAAAGTTATGATTCCAATGAAATCCGTAAATGATTTGGGTCTTCGTCAAGTTATTGGTGACGAAGAGGTTTTGCGCGTCTTCGGAATTTTACAAGGAGAGAAGACATCTATGTCGTCGAACTGGAATCGCCGTTACCGAGCAAATATGGAAAAAATAAAAAGCGGAGATATTTTCGAAGTAGCAGAAGTTGTACGAAACCTAACTATTCGGGAAAATGATAAGGGTCTATCCACAGGTGAAAGAAAGATGCTAGATACGGCAAGGCAGATTCTAATCAGTGAATTAGTCATTGCACAAGATTCTACTGAAGAACAAGTTGTCGAAAAAATTGCTAGTTTTTTCGAAGACTAAGGAGGTGAAAAATCCAGATTTTGCCCTAAAAGAGAATACCTAAGACAAAACAGGAAATACTATATCTCGAACGAATTAAACTATCGCGTATTTAAATGGTGGGAGGTGAAGCGAGGTTTGGTAATATTCGTTAGGATAGTGTTTGCGGCGATTGGCGGATTCTTGGGCTATTCAGGAGCCTTATCCCTTTTAAAGATTGATGCTATGACCGGATTTGACTATCCAAGCTATTTAATTGGTCTGTTTGTTTTTGGTGGTATTTTTGCCGGCATATTTTCGGGTCCTCCGGTGCTACGAGGGTTCAAAACAACGAGAAAAAGAATAACACAAACTCTTCTAAAAACACCTACAAGTGAGTTAATAGGAGGAATCATTGGTCTTGTTATAGGTTGGATTATTGCTTTAGTTATTTCCATTCCCCTATTGCGACTTCCTTTGGTAGGAGATTATTTGCCCATCGTTCTTGGACTTTTATTGGGATATTTAGGTTTAATAGTAGGAACGAGAAAAAGGGAAGATTTTTCCCAGGCATTCTCACGATCCAATTTAGAGAGGTTTAATTCAAAGACTCGGCTAGAGGCCATACCGAAAATACTAGATACAAGTGTAATTATTGATGGACGTATTGCTGATATTACAAGATCGGGTTTTCTTGAGGGGGATTTAATCGTCCCGGGATTTGTCTTAGAAGAACTTCAACATATCGCAGATTCTTCTGATGTATTAAAACGAAATAGGGGACGTCGCGGATTAGACATTCTTAATAAAATTCAAAAAGAACCCTATTCTACGGTGCGTATTTTAGAAAAAGATTATAGCGAAATCAACGAAGTAGATAGTAAACTAGTAAAATTAGCGAAAGATATTTCAGGTAAAGTAGTGACAAATGATTATAATTTAAACAAAGTATGCGAACTACACGGTGTCTTTGTTCTAAACATTAATGAATTGGCAAACTCAGTTAAACCCGTGGTTTTGCCCGGTGAGGAATTGCAGGTTCAAGTAATTAAAGATGGAAAAGAGCAGGGGCAAGGTGTTGCTTATTTAGATGATGGAACCATGATTGTGGTTGACGGAGGGCGTCGTTTTATTGGCGAGATGGTATGCGTTTTGGTAACTAGCGTCTTGCAAACTGCAGCTGGTAGAATGATATTTGCAAAGCCAAAATCTATAGAGCGGGCATTATAAGTTCATAAGTTTAAAAATACAGCCTGATGGGTACCATCAGGCTTTTTTTGCACACGGGAGGTGGCCATATGAAAGTTGGGGTAATAGTTGCCGCGGCGGGCTCAGGTACGCGTATGGGCGCAGAGGGTAATAAGATTTTTCTTAATCTAGATGGTAAGCCCATAATCATGCACAGTTTAGAATTGTTTGATGCAATAGAGGAAGTTGCTGAGATCGTGGTTGTCACGCGCAAGGTCGATCTACAGAACATTGGGGATTTAATGAAAAACATAAGTACGCCTTACCAAGTTGTTGTAGGCGGAAAGGACAGACAAGAAAGTGTTTACAGAGGACTTAAATCCCTATCCGGTGATTTTGATTGGGTACTTATTCATGATGCCGCCAGGCCATATTTGACGGGATGTGTGGTTCGCCGCGGCCTGGTAGCAGTTAGAGAATATCTCGCTGTGGGCGTTGGCGTTCCTGTTAAAGATACAATTAAGCAAGTCCAAGGAAGCTTTGTGGTTAATACCCTTCCCAGAGAAGAATTGTGGGCAGTGCAAACACCGCAAATATTCGCTTATAATCTTATTCTTAAGGCGCATGAAGAAGCTATAAAAGTGGGCTTTACGGCAACCGATGACTGTGCTTTGGTGGAGAATTTAGGTCAATCTGTTCATATGATTGAAGGGGATTACGGCAATCTGAAAATTACCACACCGGAGGATTTGCCTAAGCAACGCGAGTTTTTGTTGGGCTTCGGTTATGATGTGCATCGTTTTACCCATGATAGACCCTTAATTTTAGGAGGCCTGGAAATTCCACATGAAAAGGGTCTTTTAGGCCACTCAGATGCCGATGTGGTGACCCATGCGGTAATGGATGCTATTCTCGGTGCCATGGGTAAAGGGGATATAGGAGAGCATTTTCCCGATACGGATCCTAAATATGAGGGTGTTTCTAGTATTGGTCTTTTAAAGCAAGTACTAGATGTTTTGTGGCAAGAACGACTTGAGATTAACAATGTGGATATCACCATAATTGCACAAAAGCCGAAACTTAGTCCTTACAAACAGAGTATGGAAGAAACTCTGGCTAATATCATGCAGGTTTCTCAAGCGCGAGTTAATGTAAAAGCAAGTACTTGTGAGGGTCTTGGCTTTGTCGGTCGCGAGGAAGGTATCGTTGTGCAAGCTGTTGTTTCACTTTGTTCCCGTTGAAGTTGACGAATGCTAGCCGTTTGCATATAATGGTTTTATAATTATTTCAAATGAGATGATAGGGAAAGTAAGCAAGTGATTTACAAAGAGAGGGATACAGCTGGTGTAAGTATCCTGTAATGAGCTTGCGGAAATGCACCCTTGATCTTCCAACCGAACTAAACATTTGGCTTAGTGTAGGCTTGGACGGGAAACCCGTTATCGTGATTAAGTGCTCCCTGCGCATTGATTTGTATCAAAGCCGGGTGAAACAGAGTGGAACCGCGACCCTCGTCTCTGTAATGGAGAGGGTCTTTTTTGTTTTGAAAGGGGTTTGTAAATGAATAAAATAAAAGTATATAATACTTTAACCCAAAAGAAGGAAGAATTTATTCCTCGCAAAGAGGGCGAGGTAAGTATTTATGTTTGCGGTGTTACTCCTTATTCAGACGCGCATTTAGGACATGCAAGGCCTAGCGTAGTCTGGGATGTGATAAGGAAGTACTTTCGTTCGCGCGGTTATAAGGTGACTTTGGTCCAGAACTTCACCGACGTTGATGATAAAATTATTGTCCGCTCTCAAGAGACGGGAATTCCTGCCTTGGATATTTCCGGAAAGTATATTGAGGAATATCTTAGAGATATGGACGAACTAGGTGTTGAACGTGCCGATTTTTATCCTAAAGTAAGTGAGCATATTACGGAGATTGTGGAGTTAGTAGAAACCTTGGTAGAAAAGGACCATGCTTACTCTGCTAATGGGGACGTTTTTTTCCATGTTGCATCCTTTCCCGAATACGGGAAGCTAAGTAAACAAAAGCTAGATGAGTTGCGGCAAGGAACACGCTTTGAAGTTGATCCGAATAAGAGAGATGCCACAGATTTCGCCTTGTGGAAAAGTGCAAAAGAAGGCGAACCGGCATGGGAAAGCCCTTGGGGGCAAGGAAGGCCCGGTTGGCATATTGAGTGCTCTGCCATGTCTTTAAAATATCTTGGAGAAGGTTTTGATTTTCATGGTGGTGGAAACGATTTGATTTTTCCTCACCACGAAAACGAGATAGCCCAATCAGAAGCGGCAACAGGTGAGCCCCTAGCTAGCTATTGGGTACACAACGGTATGGTCAATCTAAAGGACACTAAAATGTCAAAATCCATAGGNAATGTTATAACCGTGGGAAGGCTCATTGAAAAACACTCCAAAGAACTTNTAAGATTTTATTTGTTATCAACACATTATCGTACGGAGCTGGAATACTACGATGGTAAGATAGAAGAGGTAAGTAAGGGATGGAAGCGTCTTAATGATGCAGTAAGTAATCTGCAAGAAAGCTTATCCAATGCCGATTCTGGAGAGCTTTCCGAAAAGGATCTTGCTGTTTTGGATGTGTTGCATGACTTTGAACAGGAAATGGAAGTTGCTTTTTCCGATGATTTTAATACTGCTAGGGTTTTGGGCATTTTGTTTGAAATGGTGCGGGAGATCAATGTTTATAAACATAATCGAGGCACACATGAAAAAGTATTGCAAAAAGCATGTGATTTGTTCCAACTCTATGGTTCGGATATTTTGGGCATAATTCAATTGGAAAAGGCTAATCAAGACGGACTTGTGGATTCTTTGTTAGATCTGGTTGTAGAATTAAGAGAAGACTTGCGAAAAGACAAGAATTTTGGCTTGGCTGATAAGATTCGTTACCGGTTAGCCGATTTAGGCATAACCTTGGAGGATACCCCCCAAGGAACAAGATGGAAGGTGTAGGTGGTCTAGTGTTTGTAGAGGAAGATTTAAATCTGCAAGAATTGTCGCCTCTTGTTTTGGCTTATGTGGGTGATGCAGTTTATGAACTTTTTATTCGAACAAAATTGATTGCATTTCCCGCCAAAGTGCATCAGTTGCATCGCGAGGCAGTCAAATATGTGCAAGCCAGTAGCCAAGCAGAAATAATACGTTCCTGGGAACCACATTTAACCGAAAAAGAAAAGGATGTTGTTCGTCGAGGTAGAAATGCTAAAAGTGGTGTCCCTCGTCATGGTGATGTTGTTGAATATCGTTATAGTACGGGCATGGAGGCTCTTATAGGTTATTTGTATTTAAGTAACCAACATGAACGTCTTAAAGAACTTCTAAATAACGTTGCCCCTACTTTAAAATCATAGCTAGGAGGAACAATGGAGATGCAAGTATTGAATAATGGTTTTGTGAAGCTATTGGAACATATGGGTGGAGATGACGCCGTAATTCGTAATGCTAGACGGTGTTGGCGTAGTGAAGCGAAGACTGAGGACGCGGATCGAAAACTACTGCGTCATCTGATTAAGGCGGGTCATAAGACACCTTTCGAAGCAATGGTATTTACATTCGATGTAAAAACCCCTTTATTCGTGGCTAGGCAATGGTTTCGTCACCGCATGGGCTCGTTTAACGAAGAGTCCCTTCGTTATTGTGTAGCGATGCGCGATTATTATATTCCTGAAGGTTTAGAAGACGAATTGTTACTCAAATGGAAAAGCAAAAATGAAGAGGCCTTTGACTTTTATGACCTATTAGTAAATGAACATCGTGTGGTTAAAGAGCAAGCTCGCAGTATTTTGCCCATCGGTATTTATACGAACTTCCTATGGACTGTTAATGGTAGCTCTCTAATGAATTTCTTACATTTGCGCTTGGACAAGCAGGCCCAGTATGAAATAAGAGTTTATGCACAAGCTGTACTAGAACTAGTGAGGGATGCTGCACCAATTTGTTTTAGTGAGTTTGAAAGAGAGGTATTAAAACTAGGTGAGTGATGTTGTAGGACGCCGTCCTGTATTAGAAGCATTGCGGTCCGGCCAAGAAATAAACAGACTTTTAGTTGCAAAGGGACAAAGAGAAGGTTCTATCAGGGAAATTTTGACTTTGGCCCAAAAGAGAAAAATTGTAGTTCAAGAAGTGGAACGGACTGTGTTGGACAAACTTAGCGAAACCCCTAATCACCAAGGAGTCATGGCACAAATTGCCGAAATCAATTATTTGGAATTTGATGAACTATTAAAGAAGGCCGGTAGCCCTGGGTGGTCACCTTTCCTAGTATTGTTAGATGGTATTCAGGATCCGCATAATCTCGGGTCAATAATTCGCAGCGCCGAGGCGGCCGGTGTTGATGGTGTGGTTATTCCCAAGCGAAGGGCTGTGGGTATAACCTCCACCGTAATGAAGTCATCGTCCGGGGCGGCTAACTACGTTCCTGTTTGTCGAATACCTAACTTAGTTGCAGCGATAGAAAACTTAAAAAAAGCCGGTTATTGGGTTGTTGGTGCCGATATGGAGGGAGATCCTTGTTTTACACAAGATCTCACCGGTCCCATTGCTCTAGTTGTGGGAAATGAAGGGGCCGGATTAAGTAGACTTGTTAAGGAAAAATGCGACTTTCTTTCGTCCATTCCCATGAGGGGAAATATTAATTCTTTAAATGCTTCGGTGGCCGGTGCCCTTTTAATGTTTGAAGTTGTTAGACAAAGAAGTCTGTGATGGAATAATCTACAAGAACCCTAGCTTGACGCCCTTTGCGGCATGGTGTATAATAAATTTGCGTTATGCGGACAAACCATGTGCGGTAATGGTAGGGTGGAGGCGATTTATGATGAGTGCTGTTAATGCACCGAGAAAATTTTTCGATATGTATGAAAGTCTAAGTGATGAAGAGATTGTTCAGCTAGCCCGAGATACCGATGACCAAGCTTTGGAACATTTNATTAATAAATATAAGAACTTCGTTCGAGCAAAGGCGCGTTCATACTTTTTGATCGGGGCCGATCGCGAAGACATTATTCAAGAGGGTATGATCGGTCTTTATAAGGCTATTAGAGATTTTAGACCCGATAAGCTGGCGTCTTTCAGAGCCTTTGCCGAGCTTTGCATTACGAGGCAGATTATTACCGCCATCAAGACAGCCACGCGTCAGAAACATATTCCTTTAAACTCTTATGTATCTTTAAATAAGCCGATTTACGATGAAGAGTCGGATCGCACCTTATTAGATGTTATTTCCGGTTCTAAAGTTACGGATCCCGAGGAGTTAGTAATTAGTCGCGAAGAGTTTGTGGACATTGAGAATAAAATGGTAGAATTTTTGAGCGAGTTGGAGTGGCAAGTATTAATGTATTACTTGGAAGGCAAGAGCTACCAAGAGATAGCNGATGAATTAGGGCGGCATGTTAAGTCGATTGACAATGCACTACAGCGGGTAAAACGCAAGCTAGAGCGTTATTTGGAGAAAAGGGAAAGTATTCAATAAATATCTTCTAAAAAACCTGTTGACATAAGTAAGTTTGGTTGCTATACTCTTAATTGCCCAGCCGGTGTAGCTCAATTGGCAGAGCACTCGACTTGTAATCGAGAGGTTGTGGATTCGATTTCCTCCACCGGCTCCAATTTAATAACATTTTCGGAGGGATACCCAAGCTGGCCAAAGGGGGCAGACTGTAAATCTGTTGGCAACGCCTTCACAGGTTCAAATCCTGTTCCCTCCACCATTTTTTATTATCGCGGGGTGGAGCAGTCTGGTAGCTCGTCGGGCTCATAACCCGAAGGTTGTCGGTTCAAATCCGGCCCCCGCAACCAATAAAACATGCAACCGTCAGATATTATCTGATGGTTTTTTGTTGCAAGAGACCAAAACTCTCATACATTAAAGCAAGGGATCTGATTGGAAATGGGAGGAGCAGTTATGTGGGAATGGCTTCTTGCAGTTATAGTTANTTATACTTTATTGTGGATAACTCCATTTTGGCTAGTTTGGCCTTTAGGGGTGTTGGTTTCTTTGTATTTGGTAACAATAATTCAGAAAGCGCGAGACTTAGAAATCACCGACACCCAGATACTCGTTGTTTTGATCGGCTCTTGGTGCTCTTTATGCTATGGATTATGGGTTTTTTTCATTAGGTAGAAGGAGTTTTTAGGACTGTGACGAATGTAGCTTTGATCATAAAATAGCAACTTTTCCCGGGAGGAGTGGAAGTACAAGAATGGCAAAACAAAAGTTTGAAAGAACTAAACCCCACGTAAACGTGGGTACGGTAGGTCACGTAGACCATGGAAAGACCACCACAACTGCGGCAATTACCATGTTGCTCGGTCGCAACAATCAAGAACACATCAAGCAATTTGATGAGATTGACAATGCTCCTGAAGAGAAAGAACGTGGAATCACCATCAACACTTCTCACGTGGAGTACGAAACCGAAAGTCGTCACTATGCACACGTAGACTGCCCAGGTCACGCGGACTATGTTAAGAACATGATTACCGGTGCGGCTCAAATGGATGGTGCTATTTTAGTGGTATCCGCTGCAGACGGTCCCATGCCTCAAACTCGTGAGCATATTCTTCTTGCTCGTCAAGTTGGTGTACCTGCTATTGTAGTATGGCTTAACAAAGCTGACATGGTTGATGATGAAGAGTTACTCGAACTTGTGGAAATGGAAGTTCGCGAACTTCTCAGCGAATACGAATTCCCAGGTGATGATATTCCTGTATTGAGCGGTAGTGCTCTTAAAGTAATCGAAGAATTACAAAATGATGCACCCGGCGAATGGTCAGAGCGTTTACAAGCTCTCATGGATGCAGTAGATGAATATATACCTACACCTGAGCGCGAAGTAGACAAACCATTCTTGATGCCCGTTGAAGACGTATTTACAATTACCGGTCGCGGTACGGTTGCAACCGGTCGTGTAGAACGTGGAATCATTAAGGTTGGCGATGAAGTCGAAATCGTTGGTTTGACTGAACAAACCAAGAAGACCGTTGCAACAGGTGTTGAAATGTTCCGTAAGCTTCTAGATCAAGCAGAAGCCGGCGATAACGTGGGTATCTTACTTCGTGGTGTAGATCGCGAATCTATTGAGCGTGGTCAAGTATTATCTAAGCCCGGTTCAATTACTCCTCACACCAAGTTCAAGTGTGAAGTGTACGTTTTATCTAAAGATGAAGGTGGACGTCATACTCCATTCTTCGATGGCTATCGTCCACAGTTCTACTTCAGAACCACAGACGTAACCGGCGTAATGCATCTAGACGAAGGTACAGAAATGAT
>JGI24708J26588_10003184_pt1 | contig 12032 bp, 13 predicted proteins | sample BioPla1DNA2_FD_26588 | JGI IMG/M metagenome (IMG submission 26588) | reverse complement strand
TGCTGACCCTGCCATTGTTAGTGCGCGTGACCGAGGAATCGATTCGTACCGTACCGGCTCACTATCGTGAGGCCAGCCTGGCGCTTGGGGCAACTAAATGGCAGACTATTTATCGGGTCGTGCTGCCCAACGCTCTGCCCGGCATTGTGACCGGTATAACGCTGACTGCCGGACGCGCGCTTGGTGAAACAGCAATCCTGATTTTCACAGCAGGAACAACAGTATCCCGGCAATTACCGGACTTTGATATAACAGCTGCCGGTGAAACGCTGGCTGTTCATATGTGGTACGTTATGGCCATCGGCCTTGTCCCGGACCGGGTTGATATTGCCAACGGCATTGGGGCCTTGCTCATCATTACTATTCTTATTTTCAATTTAATGTTTACAATACCAAGCAAAATTCTGCAGCGTAAAATGGGCTCAACCGGGAATTAGAAGCTAGGTAAAAAAGCTCTGCAGGCCATCCGGCCTTAGCAGAGCTTTTTTAGTTTCTTGCCCTAATTCCCATCAATTATTAAGAACCTGTTAAGAGTTTGTAAACATATCGTTAAAGCTATGTTAAATGTGTACACTGCCAAAGGCTAATACTGTACTATTTGGTTAGAAAATACATTTAATGGAGGCTGCACATGATAAAGCGTCTTATTTATAACTTTAGTAAACTCAGGCAATTTAGGCTGGAATTTAATTTGCAAAAGCTCAGAATTATCATGGCAAAACTCACAGTAAAGGCAACCTTATTTACTGTTTTAACTTGTGTGGTTCCGCTGGCTATTGTGGGCTGGTATTTTACTAGTCAGACGATGGAGGCTCTTACCAAGGCTGCAGTTGATAAAAATAACAAAGTTGCTGAACGTGTTGCCAGCGATATCGGCAGTTATGTACAAGGCAAAAAGAACTTCCTGATGGTAGCAAGCGGTCAAACAGCTATTCGTTCAATGCAGCCCACGAAAATTGAGCATTACCTCAGTTTAGTTAAAGCATTCTATGGCAGTGCTGACGCGCTATTTGTTGCCCAGCCCGATGGTAAGCAGATATTTCGAACCGACGGTGCGCAAACTGTTGATATTGATGATCGAGAATATTTCAGCAAGGCGTTAGAGGGAACGCCGCAATTTTCTAACCCGATTGTTAGCAAAGTTACTAACCAACTGACTATCATCGGAGCTTCGCCGATTTATGGAAGCGGAAATCAAGCCGTTGGCGTAATGGGCGCTAACCTATCGCTTCAAAGTTTGAACAACATGATAGAACAAGTGCTGTCCTTAAACCCTGGTTACTCGGTAACAGTAATTGATAAAAACAGAATTCCAATTTTTTATCAATTGGATACCGCCGCAGTTGAAGAACAAAGACAACTTTCCGAGGTATACTATATTCAAGCTGTCCAAGGTGAAACCGGAAATACTGTGGGCTTGGTGCGCGGTCAGGAGTATCTGCTGTCGTATCGCCCAATCGCGAATACTGACTGGATAGTTGTGACGGCCTATCCGCGGGAAGCAGCTCTGCAAGCCGCCTTTAATATGATACAGCAGAGCATAATAGTGGTAGCTATTATCATCGTAGTTTTTGTGATATTTGGACTTTACGCCGCTAGGACGTCGCTTTGTCCGCTGAAGGATCTTGTTGCAGGAGCTAAAAGAGTGGCTTCCGGCAATTTAGCGCATGAGCTCAATCTTAACAAGAAAGACGAATTTGGACATGTTGCTACCGCATTTAACAGTATGACAGCAAGCCTCCGGCAAATAGTAACTTCAGTTAAGGAATCTTCATCCTTGGTGCTTGAGACGTCAGAAAGTGTTGCCGCGGTGGCCAATCAGTCACGGGCGGGAAGTGTTCAAGTAGCTAATTCTGTAGCGCGAATAGCCGAACAGCTTGTAAAGCAAGGTAAAGAGACAGAATCAACCACGCAAAATCTTAATCAGCTCGTTGGTATTACCACTGAAATTTCCGACAGTATTAGGCAAACTGCCGCTGCAACCGATATGTGCTCGGCGCTGGCTGTTCAAGGACAAGTGATTATAAACCAAACAATCGCTGAAATGCAGAATATTAAAGTACTTGTTGATGAAACAGGCCAAACTGTGACTACCCTTAGCCAAAGTGCAAACGAAATTGGCCAGATAACCGGACTGATTTCAGGAATCGCGAAACAGACAAGTCTGCTAGCATTAAATGCCGCAATCGAAGCGGCAAGGGCAGGGGAATCGGGACGAGGATTTGCTGTTGTTGCTGAAGAAGTTAGGAAGTTAGCAGATGAGTCGTCGTGTGCGGCTAAAAAAATTTCAGAGATAATTGCCAGAATACAATACGAATCCCGCGGTGTGGTAATAGCAATGAATCAGAGTATAGAGCACGTTGATCAGGGCGTTAATGTGACAAAAACAAGTGGTGAAACTTTTGCTCAAATTACGGCTGCAATTGCTGGGATTCAGCAGCAAGCAAATACTATTGCCCAAAAGACTGAAAGCCAAGATGAGTTATGTAAGTTGGCAATAACGACCGTGTCGGCCATGAATGTCATGACTGAGTGCAATACCGGCAGCGTACAGGAAATTGCCGCGGTATGCCAAGAGCAAGCCGCTTCGGCCCATACTATTACCTACTCTATAGAAAAATTAGCGGCGATGGCTAAGGAACTCGAGGACCTGGTCGACAGATTTGAAATATAGATTGATTATGATTTAATCTCAGGTGCATGGATTTATTACCCTTTTGCCATACTAAAAGTGGAAGGGGGAATGTTATGAAATTAAAGTATCGCGTGTTGTACACAGCCGCCGGCTTAATTATTGCTCTTGGCCTGATATTAAGCGGCTGTTCTCAGGCTCCGCAGAAGAAACAGGCTCCAGCACCGACCCCGCAGCAGACTGCCCAAGGAAAAGAACCCGAAATTACTGTTTATATGCATGAAACCGGTCAGAAGAAAACTATGAAGATGGAAGATTATATTGCCGGGGTTGTAGCCGGCGAGATGAAACCCGATTGGCCGGTTGAAGCGTTAGCGGCTCAGGCCATAATTGCCCGGACTTTTACCATTCAGGCAATTGAGGAAAAAGGCGGGGTTCCGTTCCTGAACGCGGCACGCAAGCATCGACCGATATTAAAGAATTTCAGGCTTATAATGATAAAGCAATCACCGAAAATGTAAAACGAGCCGTTGAGATGACCCGCGGCGAGATTGCTACTTATCAAGGCAAGGCTATCAATTCCTGGTTCCATGCTAGCGCCGGCGGTATTACCGCCACGGCTAAGGAGGGTTTGGATTATCAAAAAAATGAGCCTCCTTATATTAAATCGGTTGAATCACCTGACGATCTCGCTCCTGCTGACGTTAAAAAATGGACAGTGACTTTTACCAAATCCGAGATAATGGACGCATTGGCTAAACTAGGTCAGAAGGTCGGCAGCGTTGAAAGTTTCGCCATTGGCAATAAAGGCCCATCGGGCCGCGCCACAACCTTTGTTATTAATGGCGATATATCGGTATCGGCTCCCGAAATGCGACTTGGCTTAGGCAGCACCGAACTCAAATCACTGCTGCTCGATAAAGTTGAGGTTAAGGGTGAAACGGTAGCCTTTACCGGCAAAGGCTATGGTCATGGTGTAGGTATGTCGCAATGGGGCGCAAATAAGATGGCAACCGAAGGTAAAAAGCCGGAGGACATTGTTGCCCACTACTTTAAAGATGTGAAAATTGAAAAACGCTGGCAGTAAAAGGACAAGCGGACGCTGATCGAAGCGTCCGCTTTTAGCATAATTTTGCGATTTTTAGCAGAAAATACATTATGCGAAAAGGGGGGGTGGCACTATGGGAAAAACTGGCCGCAGTTTCAAGAAATTGTCAGATGCTCATCCAGAAGAATCATTCAGCCAGCTTAGTAGTAATCTTGCCGCCCTCCGTAAGCTTACCTCAAAAGGAGCGGAACTTGCCGAGGATATGTCGACAATAGTTGCCGACCTTCGTAAAGTAGCGGCAGCCGATCAGCAGCCTTTTGTATTTACGTCAAGTCTGGAAGAGAATGAAAAATTACTGAAAGTAGTTTTGCGAGACTGCGATGATTTTATCTTCCGCCGCTTCAAAGCAGCTGATCGTAAAGGTATGTTAGTATATTGTTTCGGTATGACCGATATTACACTCTTGGAAAAAAATGTACTAGAGACCTTGATGTCACCCAAAAATGATAGTCAGGTACAGGCCAATCCACGTCAACTTATCGAGAAAACGCTTACAGCGGCTTCACTATCACTGGTATCAAAACCAAGCGAAGCTATTGAAGCTGCTATTAGTGGCCGCGGCCTCTTGTTTATTGATGGTATGGCCGAAGTTTTTGTGGTTGGTACTGAAAAATTTCCCAAGCGCAGCGTTAGCGAACCGCTTGCCGAAGAAGTAATCAGAGGGCCGCATGAAGGTTTTAATGAGACGCTGCAGGATAATATTGCGCTGATACGGCGTTGGACTAATGATGCTAATCTCAAGGTTCATATGCTTAGGCTCGGAGAACGGTCAAGAACAGCTGTCGCGCTCGTTTATGTAGGCAACCTGATTAAGCCTGGCCTGCTTGAAGAAGTCAAAGCTCGGCTCAGGCGGATAAAGCCAGATATTATTTTATCCTCTTATAAAATTGAAGATTTAATTGTTGACCACCCCTGGTCGCCGTTTCCCCAGGTTCAATCTACCGAACGTCCTGATAAAATAGTTTCTGCCATTTATGAGGGCCGGCTTGCGATAATCGTTGATAATTCACCGATTGGACTTATTGTTCCCTGCACCTATAATGCAATTATGCAGACCCCGGAAGACTATACCAGCCCAGCCGTCGTTGCCAGTCTGATTACGCTGACCCGCCACATTGCCGGCTTCCTGGCGATATATTTGCCGGCTATCTACATTTCAATCGTTGCTTTCCATCCTGGAATGTTACCGACAACCTTGGCCATTTCGATTGCCGAACTTCGCTCTCGGACGCCTTTCCCATCGTTTCTGGAAGCCGTTTTAATGGAAGCGCTGTTGGAGATATTTCAGGAGGCAGTTATCAGGCTGCCTAAGAAAATTGCCGGGGCAGCTGGGGTTATAGGCGCTTTGGTCATTGGGACTACTGTTGTAGAGGCCGGGCTGGTCAATCCTTTGCTGGTTGTCGTTGTGGCAACTACCGCTATGGCTTCATTTACCATGCCTAACTATGGGTATGCCATGGCGCTTAGATTTCTGCGCGTACCAATGCTGTTTCTGGCATCGATTCTCGGGCTGTACGGTGTTATGCTGGGCTATCTGGCCGTAACAGTCCATATGTGCTCACTTAGGAGTTTCGGGGAATCGTATCTTGGGGCAATCTTAGATATATCGCTGCTTTCCGACTGGAAAGATATGATCATACGTCTGCCGCTCAGAAAACTCGATTCCCGGCCGGAGCAGTATGGCGCTCAGGACAAACAGAGGTCCGGTGATAATAGTGCCTAATCTTGAAGTAAAAGATAAGATAATACCGGCTCAACTGACAGCGTTACTTATCGCTACCATCTTTGGTGGCCAATCAGTGCTCTCGCCGCAAAAGATAATTGAACGAACAGAAAACGGTACGTTTTTACTGATAGCAATCGGGGTAGTAATCTTCTGGGGCGTTACGATTATGATGCTTAAACTCGGCAAACAGTATCCCGGTGAAACGCTTGTTGAGTATATGCCCCGGCTGTGGGGAAAGGTACTTGGCGGAATCATCTTATGGTGGTATGTAGCATTATTTCTGCTAGAGTTCAGTGTAATTTTCCACGGCTTCACCAATGTAATTACCCTGTTTATGTTTGACCGGACACCGTATGCCGTTGTTGCCTTGGCCATCTTTGCGTTGACTGTTTACTGTGCGCTCCAAGAATTTGGTACAATTCTCAGGGTTACCCAGATAACATTGATTCTTTTCGTAACAGTGTGGTTACTTATGTGGAGTACTACCATCCTAAATCTTCGCATTGAAAACCTTATGCCGTTTATTCCTGATAATTTTATGGTAATTATAAAAGAAACCCCGGAGATATGGGCAATGTTTTCAGGCTATGAAGTGATTTTGCTGCTGCTGCCGCTGGTTTATCGTGGTACAACTAATCTAGGTAAAAGTGTAACCGTGGCTTATCTAATTTTGCTAATAATATTTGAATTTTTGTTTGTAAGCATAATTGGTGTTATGACGGTTCAAAGCGCGGCAAACACTCCATACCCGCCCATAATCACTATGCGGGCAGTAGAACTGCCGGGAACATTTATTGAGCGGCTTGAGAACTATCTGATACTAGCATGGATTCCAATAGTCTTTGACACTTTGGTAATGCTGCTTTACGGGGGCGCGCTAACTTTTACCAAGCACTACCGTTATGCTGATCATCGGCCGATGGTTTTACTGCTGACGCCACTGCTGTTTGGGATATCGGCTCTAATTCAGGGGCAAACGGCTATCAATATGATAAATAAAATCTCGACTTTGATTGGCTTAGGGTTCTCTTTTTTAGTCATTCCCATAAGCCTTATTTTAGCTTGGCGCCAAAAGCGGGGTGTAAACAGTGCCACCAAACAAGGTTAGACAAGTTCTGTTAGTAGCAATAATACTAGGTATCAGCCTGCTTATAACCGGCTGCTGGGACGCTAGAGAACTTCAGGAGAGAAACTTTGTATTGGCCGCAGCTATTGATGTAGCCGATGCAGGGGGGGGACAGGGTGATGACAAAACGCGTAAAGCTGAGACCTTTGTCCAGACACATGGCAGTAAGAAGTACCGACTGAGCATCCAGGTGCTTAAGCTGACAGGCGGGGGCGGTGGTAGATCCGGCGGCGGGGGCGGGAGCGATGCGTCGCGAACTTTTGTCCTATCTAATACCGGCGATTCGCTGTTTGAAATGGTCAGGGATACGCTTGGGCAGTCCAGTAAAGGTCTGTATTGGGAGCATATTCATACTATAGTTATCAGTGAGGCGGCGGTAAAGAAAGCCGGTATTGCCCCCCTTACCGACTTCTTTCGGCGTGACCCCGAAATGCGCTGGCGGACCAGGGTGTTGATTACACCGGGGGAAGCCAGGGAAATACTAGAGTTAAAGACGCCAACCAATGAGCCGGGCGGCCTATATTTAAGCAATACACTACGCTTTCATTCGCGCAATCCGCATATTCCAGGGGCGCGCACCGATTTAGGTTATTTGTCACAGGATCTTGATAACCGGCATGATTTCGTTCTTCCCCGGATAGTAAAGGCAGGTAAGCTGGTAAAAGTTGGCGGGGGTGCGGCTTTCAAAAAGGATAAGCTTGTTGGGTTTGTTGACGAAAGAGTGATATTTGGTACCAGATTTATAAACGGTACCTTAAGATCGGGTATTATTGATGTGGAATGCAAGGAACATCCCGGTCAGACATTGTCTTTTGAAATCTTTAATCATGATACGAGATTAAAATGTTTCCCCGAGGGAGATAATGTTTACTTTACGCTAGATACCTTTGTTCGCGGCAATTTGGCTGAGGTAACTTGTGGCTGCCAGCATGATACGGACAATCCGAAATATCTGCGTGAAGCTGAGGTGGCTTTTGCCAAAGAAATAAAGCGGTTGGTACTATACAGCCACGAGACCAGTCAAAAAATGGGGTCTGATTTTAATAAATTAGGTCCTAGGTTAAAAACTGAAGACCCAAAGGCTTGGAAGCGGGTCGAAGGTCGGTGGGAAGATATTTTCCCGACAGTTCCGCTTATTGTTTCGGCAAGTGTTTCGATCCGCAATATTGGAGAGCATAAGTAGTAGTACTACTTAAAGATGAAGGAAAACAGCCAAAGCACTAGGGCGATAGAGGTGTAAGCAGCGGCTGTCAGACGAGACAGTTTGGCCTCGCGGGCCCGGGCATTCTTTTTATTGAATTCGGCAGCCAAGAACCAGCAAACGACCGCCGTGCCTAACAAGACCATGAGCTGCCAAATGTTGATAGTATGACTAATAAAAAAAGCTGCTTTTTGCCAGAAGTAATAAAGATTATCGTAAGACATGTAATCCCTCCATTACTAGCTTAGATACGCCAGTTTTTAGTATATCCAAATTGGCTATTTGTACTATTTTCCCAGTTGGTATCATATAAATCACTAGTAAATGTATGGCGGGAGGGAGTATAATGCCAATAGATAAAACGCCGAACTGGCAGCATCAGCTTACCTTGCTAGAGCGGGAAGAACTGACCATTGATGGTGTCATTAATCTGGGGAGCTATGATGAAAAGGAAATATTAATGGAGACAGAGCAGGGTGTACTCGCTGTTAAAGGTGATGGTCTCAACATTAAACAACTCAGCTTAGACAAAGGCAATATCATCATAGAGGGAAATATTAGGGCGCTTGTTTATGATGAGTCGGCTCAGACTAAAAAAGGGCTGCTCGGTCGCTTGCTAAAATGAGGAATGAGCGCAATCTTGCGGCATAAACTGCTTACAGTCTGGTATGCGTTGTTGGTAATCTTTGTCCTAGAACTAGCCATTTACGGAGTTGCCGATTTTATGGCTGACAGTTATCGCAAGCTGCTGAGGGAGCGGTTTAACGGCGGGGTAAAAGAGTATCATGAATCTAATGGCCTTCTGCCATATGCCGATCTCATCAATCGCTATTCCCGCGCCGAGAGAATAAGCGGTCAGGTGGTGGCTGCCGTTATTCAAGCCGAAAGTTCTTTTCAGCCACGGGCGGTATCAAGCGCAGGAGCGCATGGGCTGATGCAGGTTATTCCGTCTACTTGGCAGCAAGTTAACAATGAAATTAAGGCTTGTGTCGGCCGGCATCCCGGGGAATGTACCCGCGAGTGTTACTTTAATCCCGAATTAAATATTCGTATTGGCACCGCTTATTTGGGGCAATTATACAAAACCTACAATGGCGATATGGTGCGGGCCTTAGCCGCCTATAACGCCGGTCCAGGAGAGGTTAACCGCTATAACGGCGTTCCGCCGTTTAAAGAAACTAACGATTATATCGACCGGATTATCACCTACTGGTATAAAGCGCAGAATAAGCCGCTGCCAGCCTACAGCCTAAAATCCGATTACTGGAAGGAAGTTCGCACCAATGTGGGTTGGTTATGCGTACTGACAGCCATATTAATTGGCTTGACCATTTTGCGGTTGTTGAAAAAATACCACTCATGGCGCTGGCGATAGGCTTGGAAGTGAGGTGATAGGAGATGGAGAGCAATCAGCAGATTGCGACTTTTGCTATAACTTTGGCAACTGGAGCTATAATTGGCCTGTTCTTTGATTTTTATCGGGTGACTCATAATTTAGTGCGGCCCCGTCGAGCTGTTACTTATATTACCGACTTGCTCTTCTGGCTGATAGCAACAGCAATAACTTTTGGCGTTCTTCTTATGAGCAATTGGGGTGAATTGCGGGCTTATGTGTTTATCGGGCTGCTTAGCGGGGCGGTTTTATATTTTAAGCTGCTTAGCAAGCTGGCCCAGGCATTATTACTCCAAGTTTTTCGGGCAATTCATTTTGCTATTGTCTGGACCAAACGGTTTTTACAGCTTATTATCTTCAGACCTCTGGCGTGGGTGCTAGGGTGGCTGCTGCGGCCGTTCAGAATTGTAAAAAGACGGACAGCAGCTTGGTGTAAAGATCATTTTAAAAAACCACCTGATGAGAATATCCCTCCTGAATAATAAGTAAATTTTTTACAAGAAAGAGGAAATACTGCGGTAGCCGGCGAATAGATATTGCCGTAACATACTCGGATGGTGGTGGTTCTATGGCGCGTCGCCGCAAAGTTCGCATAAAATGGTTCCGGCTGGCTGCAATTTTTATTTTTGGCTATTTTATATATCTTTTTGTTGGCCAGCAAAACCAGCTTAGTGCTATCGAATCCGAAAATAAGGCTGCCCGGCAGAGGTTGGAACAGGCTGTTCAGGAAAATGCCTCTTTGATAGAGGAACGCAATAAGCTTAATACTCCTGCCTATATTGAGAAACTCGCCCGTGAAGAACTGGGTTTAGTAAAACCGGGTGAAGTTCCGTATATACCGGCTGCAAAAAATTAATTCCAGGCAGTATTTCTTGACACCTTTTCAGGGTCAAGAGTATAATATGGTTGCAAAACATAGTTTTTTAAGGAGGAAATTTGATTAGTATGTCCATTGAAGTTGGCAGTGTGGTTGAGGGAGTAGTGACCGGTATTACAAACTTCGGTGCATTTGTTGAACTGCCTGGAGGAAAAGTAGGTCTTATTCACATCTCAGAGGTTGCTGATGTGTATGTCCGCGACGTAAAGGATTTTCTAAAAGAGCAAGATAAAGTTAAAGTAAAAGTTTTGTCGGTTGATGAGCGCGGTAAAATTGGCTTGTCTATTAAGCAGCTTCAACCTCCAAGTCCAAATCCAAGCCCCCGAAGAACATACTCCAACGATAACCGGCGTCCGAGCAGGTCAAACACTTTATCTTTCGAGGATAAGTTAAGCAAGTTTATGAAAGACAGCGATGAGCGCTTATCTGACCTGAAACGCAATACCGAATCCAAGCGCGGCGGCCGCGGCGCTGCCCGTAAAGCTGAATAGATAAACTTTTAGGAGCATTCCAGATGGGATGCTCTTTTTTATTGTTATAATCCCGTTGGTTTGGGCAAACTGTAGGGTAGATGTCTTTTTATATAATCTGGAAATTATGGTATAATAATACAAAGTATACCAAATTATTTCGGGAGGGTGTTATGGGATTTTATCTAGGTATAGACGTAGGCTCGGTTAGTACTAATATTGTTGTTGTTGATGATGGTGGTAAGGTTAATGACGCTTTATATATTAGGACGCAGGGACAGCCGATAGTGGCAGTGCAAACAGGGCTTAGACAGATACGGGACAAGTACCCGAACCTGGATATCAAGGGGGTTGGCACAACCGGCAGCGCCCGTCAGCTAACCGGTGTCATAGTAGGTGCTGATAGTGTCAAAAATGAAATAACAGCTCATGCAGTTGCCGCCATGCATATTATTCCTGACGTGCGGACTGTGATCGAGATAGGTGGTCAAGACTCAAAAATAATTTTGATTCGTGACGGTATCGTAACCGATTTTGCAATGAATACGGTATGTGCTGCTGGGACAGGCTCGTTCCTCGACCAACAAGCCGCTCGCCTGAATATACCGATTGAGGAATTTGGCAATATCGCCCTAACTGCTACCTCACCTGTCAGAATTGCCGGACGATGCGCAGTTTTTGCCGAGTCGGATATGATCCACAAACAACAGACAGGCCATCCTATTTCCGATATTTTAAAAGGCTTATGCCAAGCACTTGTGCGGAACTATTTGAGCAATGTCGGTAAAGGTAAGCAGATTCAGCAGCCGGTTCTGTTTCAGGGCGGTGTTGCTGCTAATAAAGGGATGAAACAGGCTTTTGAAGAAGCGCTGGGGTGCGAAGTTGTAATTCCGCCTCATTATAGTGTTATGGGAGCAGTGGGAGCGGCACTTTTGGCGCGGGAAGAATTGCAGACCAAGCCAATAACAGCTTTCCGGGGCTTTGATGTAGTTGATTTTACCTATACGCCGCATAGTTTTGAATGCGGTGGCTGTTCGAACATGTGCGAAGTCATCGAAATAAAACTTAATGGTGAGGTTGCCGCCCGGTGGGGCGATCGCTGCGGCAAATGGAGCAGCAAAGCGACAGCAGTCTCGTAAAGGGGATGGGACATTGGCAATACGTGTTGGAATACCGCGTTGTTTGTTGTTTTATCAGTATGGGGCAATCTGGGAGAAGTTTTTGCGCGAGCTTGGCGCTCAAGTAATTATATCGGGTGATACAACCCGTAAGACAATGGATGCGGGCAGTGAATTGGATGAAGTGTGTTTGCCTGTAAAGGTTGCTTTTGGACATGTGCAAGAGCTGGCTGAAAAGGTTGATTATCTGTTTGTTCCGCGGATGATAAGTGTTGCGCGGGGACAGTATACCTGTCCTAAAATTATCGGTATGCCAGATCTTCTCCGAATGAATATGGCGGGTTTGCCGCCTATAATCGATGTCAATATTGATCTTAGGCA
>JGI24708J26588_10003181_pt1 | contig 12038 bp, 7 predicted proteins | sample BioPla1DNA2_FD_26588 | JGI IMG/M metagenome (IMG submission 26588) | reverse complement strand
GAATTTCGCAAGGCCCTAGAACGGCTTGGACAGAAAAATATTGTTAAGTCCATTATTGCCTTCGATGATTCCAAGGATAAAAATGAAAAGTTCTCAGACCATACATTAAATGAACTGATTAAAGCAACTTTTGAATTAGCAAAAGCAAAAACTGGTGCTTTAGTAGTGATAGAAGAAGATGTTTCGCTGGATGAATTCATAAATACTGGTATTTTAGTAGAAGCTATAATTAGTAGCGAATTATTAATCAATATATTTGAAGATAATACGCCATTACATGATGGGGCTGTTATAGTTAGGGGTAATCAAATTGTTGCAGCAACCTGTTACCTCCCCCTTTCTGACAATAAGCAAATAAGCAAAGCACTGGGCACCAGACATCGTGCAGGCCTTGGTATCAGTGAGATTTCAGACTGCTTAACAATTATTGTATCAGAACAGACAGGCAAGGTATCCATTGCAAAAGGGGGCAAACTAATCCGTAATATTGATGAAGACTATTTAAGAAGCAAGTTAACGGATGCCCAAAGAAAGTCCACAGAGGTGAAGAAAATTAAATTATGGAGAGGAAGAATTAAGAATGAAAGAAAGGTTGACTAGAAATATCAGCTTAAAGGTTCTATCCGCAATTCTCGCCTTCATAATATGGCTATTCATAACCAATGTGGATGATCCTGTCACAACTGAAAAATTAAGAAATGTTCCTGTGAAGATTATAAATGAAGATGAAATAACTTCAATTGATCAAGTATATGATATTATCGAGAACGAAACTGTAGATTTTACTATTCAGGGTAGGCGTTCTGTAATAGAAAGCTTATCTAAAGATGACTTTATGGTAACGGCTGATTTTAAAAAGCTGTCAGTGGTAAATGCTGTCCCTATAGATATTGTATGTACTAAATATGATGAAAATGAAGTACTTATTATAGATGGTAAAAATCAAATGATGCAGGTCGATCTAGTGGAATTGGTAGAAGAGGACTTTAAGGTCAGCGTAGAAATTGTTGGAGATGTTGAAGAGGGATATTATGTAGGGAAAAAGACAGCAAATCCTATGATGATAACAGTTTCGGGACCGAAAAGCAGAATAGAGTCTATTGCGGAAGTTGTTATAAGAGTAGACATTGATGGTTTTACCAATTCTTTTAACACCATAGAAAAACCTATAGTTTTAGATCGGGATGGAAATCAAATAAATGATTCTAAATTGACCTTTAGTAAGGATTATATCACAGCCAGTATAGATGTATATAAGACGAAGGAGATTAATTTACTAATAACTGCCACTGGTAACCCAGCCCCTGGGTATGTCATGACCAATGTGGAGTATGCTCCTAAAACTATAATTATAGCAGGGGATGATAATGCCCTTAGTAGTATCCATTATTTAAATATCAAGGAAAGTGTAATGAACTCCAAGAATAGCATAGAGGATAAGGTGATTGATCTACAAGAAAGGTTGCCGTCAGGAGTTGTGCTTGTAGGAGATGATAAAACAGCGGTCATTAATATTACCATAGAAAAAGCGGAAACTAATGAAGTCAGTGTGTGGCCGTCAGATATTAAGATAATTAATCTNCCAGAGGACCTGGATATCTCATTTAACACTGTTGGCACTGTCAGTGTTAGGGTATCCGGTCCAAAGGATACAGTGAATAAAATCTCAAGAAATAGTATTAGTCCATACATTGATGCAATAGGTTTATCTGTAGGTACATACACCCTGGAGGTGAAAAGTGATTTGCCTATCAATGTCAATATAACAAACCGGCCAGTAGTAAGTGTTAATATAGAGGAAAGAGAGTAAATTATTTAATAATAAAAGTAAAAATTAATAGTTGCCAAACATAAACCTAGATGATATAATATGTGTCACTATAATTTTATAAAATTATAGTGACACTTTATATTTATGCATTAATAAATATGGTTAGCATTAAAAAAAGGAAAGGATATGGTTTGATTGGGACTAGAGTAGACAAAGTCAAGCTGTTCGTAATCAAAATATATAGCGTGATTTATCGACTCTGTAGTTTATATAACTTTGATAAAAAGAAAGAAAATCTATTCTACAGTAATGCTTAATGATAATGAATGTATATGCATATACATTCATTAAATGAGAATCAATAAGTTAATATAAACTAGGAGGGTATGCTATGTTGAATTATAAAAGATATCAAAAATCACCAGTATTAGATTATAAAGAAAGACAGTGGCCCAATAAGGAAATAGACAAAGCACCTATTTGGTGTAGTGTTGACCTGCGGGATGGTAATCAGGCTTTAATAGAGCCTATGGTAGTTGAGGAGAAAATTGAGTTTTTTAAACTTCTTGTTAAATTAGGTTTTAAAGAGATAGAAGTAGGCTTTCCATCCTCATCTCAAATCGAATTTGATTATTTACGACAGTTGGTAGAAAGAAAACTAATTCCTGATGATGTAACTATTCAGGTATTAGTTCAATGTAGGGAACATTTACTTAAAAGAACCTTCGAAGCCTTAGAGGGAGTTAAAAGAGCCATAGTTCATATTTATAATTCCACTTCCACATTACAACGGGATGTAGTTTTTAATATGAACAAAGAGCAGATAAAAAATATTGCTATAGAAGGAACCAAATTAGTAAAAGAATGTGCTAAGACCTTTCCAGGAGAGATTATCTTAGAGTACTCCCCTGAGAGTTTTACTGGAACTGAAGTAGAGTATGCCTTAGAAGTATGCACAGCAGTGCAAGAGGTATGGCAACCTACACCAGAGCATAAGATGATAATAAACCTGCCAGCTACAGTTGAAATGAATACCCCTAATGTGTATGCGGATCAGATTGAATGGATGGATCGTAATTTTAAGAATAGGGATACGATAATTCTTAGTGTTCATCCTCATAATGATCGAGGAACTGGCATTGCAGCTGCGGAGTTAGCTTTATTGGCTGGGGCAGATAGGGTAGAAGGCACACTGTTTGGTAATGGTGAGCGAACAGGTAACGTAGATTTGCTTACTTTGGCCTATAATATGTTTTCCCAAGGAATAAATCCTAATCTAGATTTAGATAATATTAATGAAATAATTGAAACCTATGAACGCCTTACTAAGATGAAGGTTCACGAGAGACATCCATATGCTGGTAAATTAGTATTTACTGCATTTTCAGGGTCCCATCAAGATGCTATTAATAAAGGTGTCCGGGCTATGAAGGAGAGAAATAGTCAAATATGGGCTGTTCCATATCTGCCAATTGATCCTTCTGATATTGGACGGCAGTATGAACCTATTGTACGTATCAATAGTCAGTCAGGTAAGGGCGGCGTGGCCTTTGTTATGGAGACTTACTTTGGCTACAGATTGCCAAAAGCTATGCATAAAGAGTTTGCTGAAATTATTCAGAAGATTTCAGAAAAACAAGGAGAGGTTGCTCCTGAGCAAATAATGGAGCAGTTTAAGATTAACTATCTTGATAAAAAAGAACCTCTACATTTTAGAAGTTGTAGGATTGAAGAAACCCATAACCATGATGAAGAGTATGATACAATAGCCCATGTGGTTTATACAGATAACGGAGTTGAGAAGGCTATGGATTGCACAGGAAATGGACCAATCGATGCGATCCAGAGAGGATTAAAAACTCAGTTAGATATACAGATTAAAATCCTTGACTATAGTGAACATGCTTTAAGCTCTGGTGGTGGTGCTCAAGCGGCAGCATATATACATATGATGGATACTAAAACAGGCAAATCCACATTTGGTGTTGGAGTCAGCACCAATATTACTAGAGCTTCAATACGGGCTATATTTAGTGCCTTAAATAGATTAAAGGATATGTAATAATCCTTCAATGCTAATCCAATCTTATATAATTATTTTAATAAAGACAAATAAATATAGAAGCTGTTGGATAACGTATATACTATAATAGTTACGATATACGGGGTTATCCGACAGCTTTTTTGCGTTCTTATCCAGGTTGACTTGTAACTAATGGAATGCTATAATCCCATTGAATATGGTTTTCCCCGGAAATTGCTTAAAGCATGAGATATGGAGGTATTTAGATGACAGTTAGCGTAATCGTTCCGTTCCATAAAGGGATTTCATTTCTTGAAGATTGTATTGAAAGTCTGAAAGAACAAACCTATAGAGATTTTGAAGTGATATTGGTTTGTGATCGAGTGGAGGAAGATGTTGCATCTTTCATAGAACCCTATAAAAATGAATTAAATATAAGTGTACATTATTTGGATGAAAAAAGTGGTGTAGCCGCTGCTAGAAATCTTGGAATATCTATGGCATCAGGTGAGTATATATATTTTTTAGACAGTGATGATTATCTTGATTCCCGTGCATTGGAATACTTGGTAACGGTTGCAAAAGAGAAGGAATTAGATATAGCCTATGGGAAAAAAGTGTGGACATGGTTCACGAGAAATGTATATCTGGCTAATCAGGCAGAGGATGAATCTGAACTGGAAATAGAAAATGAAACAGAGAATGAAACAGAAGACGATGAAGAAACTAGTACATCTTCCTCTGACATAGGTGAAGCTGATTTAGAAAGCGGCGGAGAAGATGAACGGGAAAGCTCCATTGATGACGACCAGTTAATGAGTGATGATTCTGTTGAGGATGACACTGAAGATGAAACAGATGATCTTGATAGCTCGGACGATGATGCTAATCTAACAGAAGAAGAGAGATTAGCAAAAGAAATGGAGAGAATTGCCAAAAAACAAAGAAGAGCTTATTACCAGTTGGTCTCTAGAAGAAAAGGTGTAAGAAGCATTACAGTGCTACACCTAATGATTAAAAGTTCGTTAATTAAAGAAAATAAGTTAGAGTTCAAGGAAGATATATGCTTCCTATCTGATTATCCATTTGTCTTACGACTTCTATCCCTAGCAGAGCGGTTTGACTACGTTAGGGAAGCTTTGTATGTAAAAAGAAATCATAACGATCCCATTAATTATCCTTCTTTGGGACAGACGAAAGGAAGTAAAAGTTTTACTGAGTATGTATATGCTTATGAGTATGCCAAGACACAAATAGAAGCAGATAGTGATTTAAGAAAACGGCTGGACAAGAAGATTATTCATTATAGTGTTAGGTATTTTGCTCCTAAATTAAGAAGAAGTACTAAGATAGAGTTAAGGGACAAACAGTATGAAATTATTCATAGGCTTATTTCTCAGATGGATATCGACTTGCTACGCTCTTATAAAAAATATAAAAGAAAGCTGCTTAAATCCTTTTACAGAGGGAATATTAAGAAGTCCATTGCTATAGTCAATCGTCATTTGGCGTGGAAAAAATTTAAAAAAATAACCAAGAACAAGAGGGCTTTAGCTAAGTATTTATATCGTAGATTTTTCATTAGAATGTCTTTAAAAGAAAATTGGGTTTTCTGTGAAAGTTTTTTTGGTAAGAATTATTCTGATAGTCCTAAATATATTTACCAGTATCTTTCTGAAAATTATAAGGGAAAATATAAATTTATTTGGGTTATAGATAAGAAAAATACAAAGATACCCTATCGTCATATTAAAGTCAAGCGTTTCAGTATTCCTTATATGTATTATCTGGCCCGTAGTAAGTACTATATTTTTAATAGCAGGCAGCCGGTATGGACAGTTAAGCGCAAGGGGAATGTGTTTTTACAAACCTGGCATGGTACACCATTAAAACGACTGGTATTTGATATAGAAGATATAAGTTCTGCCACACCAAAATATAAGAAGCAGGTATATAAACAGTCAAGGGCATGGGATTATCTAATTGCACCTAATAAGTACTCTAGCGATATATTCCACCGTTGTTTTATGTTTGATAAGGTTATGCTAGAGACTGGATATCCCAGAAATGACATCTTACATGATGCTAATCGTCAAATTATAGCCGATAAGATTAGAAATAGGCTGGGTATACCTAAGAATAAGAAAACGATTTTNTATGCTCCTACTTGGAGGGATGATGAGTACTACGCCAAGGGACAGTATAAGTTTACCTTACAATTGGATCTGCATCTTATGAAGCAGCAGCTAGGTAGTGAGTATGTAGTTTTGCTTAGAACCCATTATTTTATAGCGGATTCTTTAGATATTACAGGTTTAGAGGGCTTTGCCTACAATGTAAGCAATTATGATGATATATCTGAGCTATATTTGATATCTGATATGTTAATTACTGATTACTCCTCTGTATTCTTTGATTATGCCAATTTAAAACGTCCTATGTTATTCTTTATGTATGATTTGGAGAAATATCGGGATATACTACGGGGCTTCTATATAGATATAGAGAAAGAGTTACCAGGTCCTATATTATTTACCACAGAGGAAATCATATCATCTATTAATAATATAAAGCAGATACAAGAGGAATATAAAGATAAGTATAAGAAGTTTTATGATAGATTCTGTGCATGGGAGGACGGACAGGCATCCCGTAAAGTGGTTGAGCAAGTATTTGATTTAAAGGGGTTACCAAAGAAGTAGTGGAGGAATAGGGATGAAAGTAAGCGTTATAATACCATTTCATAGAGAGCTATCCTTTCTTGAAGAATGTATGCAAAGTCTTAAGGAACAGACTTTTAATGATATAGAGATTATAATAGTTTGTGATCATATAGAAGAGGATATTGAGGCTTTTCTAGAAGATTACCAGGGAATAGCTCCTATTAAAGTAGAGCATTTAGAAGGGAAAAGCGGTGTAGCTGCAGCAAGAAATCTTGGAATGTCAGTTGCCTCTGGTGAATATATATATTTTCTTGATAGTGATGATTATCTACAAGCAGATACTTTGGAACTATTAATTAGGTCTGCCAAGGAGAGTAAGGCAGACCTGGTATATGGTAGGATGCAATGGACCTGGTTAAGACGTAGTCAATTCTTAATGAAGATGTATAATGATGACGGAACTTCTGGAGATGATGATGGGGAAGATATCTCTAATGATGATTATGTGGATGAGAAAGATAAGGATTTGCTATTAAGTGATATAGCTAGCAAAGCTGATAGAGGCACTGCCTATAATCATTTGATTAACAATAAAAATAGTGTCAGGGGGATATCTGTCCTTAATATTTTAATAAGACGTTCCTTGGTTGAAGAACATGGACTTAGATTTAATGAAGAGATAATATATCTATCAGATTATCCTTTTGTACTGGAACTTTTATCTGTGGCTAGAGAGTATGCTTATAATAATCAGGCCATCTATGCCAAGAGAGATTATAGAGGGGACGATGGTTTATTACCCCTAGGACAGCAAAAGGGTAGCAAAGGATTTTCCGAGTATGTAAATACCTATGAGTATGCAAATGGCTTATTAGAGAAATCATCTTCTAGTGAAGCTAGGGAACTTAAGTTACTATTAGATAAAAAGATTATTAAATATAGTGTTTCATATTTTGCGCCTAATTTAAGGGTTGCTACCAACAAAAAAGTTAGGGATAAGCAATTTAAGAGGATATGTAATATTGTCCGAGATATGGACGAGGACTTGATAAAATCCTATAGTGGTGATGATTATAGGATACTTAAAGGCTTCATATCTGGGAATATTCATAAGGTAATTAGAGTAGTTAATAGACGGAGAATTATTAAAAGAGTTAAACAGTTAATAAAAAATGAGAGAGAGTTTCCGAAGTTACTATATAGAAAAATATTCTTAAGATTGTCTATGAAAGACAATTGGGTGTTTTGTGAGAGTTTCTTTGGTAAGAATTATTCAGATAGTCCTAAGTATATTTTTGAGTATCTATCAAAAAATTATCCTGGCAAATATAAGTTTATTTGGGTGATGGACAAGAAAAACACCAAGATACCCTACCCCCATAGAAAGGTTAAGCGCTTTAGTATCCCCTATGTATATTACCTGGCTAGATGTAAATATTATATTTTTAACGGTAGACATCCAGTTTGGATTAAGAAAAGAAAAGGTAATATATTCCTGCAGACTTGGCATGGAACTCCTTTAAAACAATTGGTGTTTGATTTAGAGAATATCAATGCATCCACAGTCCGTTATAAAGAAGAGACATATAAGCAGTCCAGGGCATGGGATTATTTAATAGCCCCCAATCAGTATTCCAGCGATATTTTCCGTAGATGTTTTAAATTTGATAAGGTTATGCTGGAAACAGGCTATCCCCGTAATGATATTTTACACTATGCTAATAAAGAGCAAATTGCTGAGGGAATCAAGGAAAGATTGGGAATACCCAAGAATAAAAAGACAATCTTATATGCCCCTACCTGGAGGGATGATGAGTATTATGTAAAAGGCCAATATAAATTTTCTCTAAAATTGGATTTAGAATATATGAGGGAGAAATTAGGCGAAGAATATGTTATACTACTTAGGACCCACTATCATATAGCGGATTCCCTTGATATCGCAGGGTATGATGGCTTTGCCTTTGATTTCAGTAGATACGATGATATATCAGAATTATATCTAATTTCTGATTGTCTTATAACAGATTATTCATCGGTGTTTTTTGATTATGCTAATCTAAAACGACCAATGTTATTCTTTACTTATGATCTGGAGAAATATAGGGATATACTTAGGGGCTTTTATATTGACATTGAGGAAGAATTACCAGGACCTTTATTGTTTACTACAGAAGAGGTTGTAGAGGCTATTAAGAAGCTCGATCAGATTAAAGATGAATATAATAAAAAATATGATGACTTTTATAATAAATATTGTTCATGGGAAGATGGAGAGGCTTCTAAGAGAGTTGTTGAAGCAGTGTTTAAACTTAAGTAAGACCCCCACCTTTAGACCAGTTAGTCTTTAATGAAAGGTTAGGTTATATGAAGCAGATTATCAAGAATTTTACCAAATACAAATACCTTTTAGTAGAATTAATTAAAAAAGATATCACTTTAAAATACAGGCGTTCCTACCTTGGAATTCTTTGGACCTTGATAGAGCCCTTTCTAACCATGTTAGTACTTACCGTTGTGTTTTCGCAACTGTATGGTAAAGAAGACCAGGCCTTTCCAGTATATATTTTATCTGGAAGGCTCCTTTATAGTTTCTTTTCTGGTGCCACTAAAGCTGCCATGAGATCCATGAGAGTTAATGGTCAGATGATTAAAAAAGTATATGTACCTAAGTATATATATCCACTATCATCGGTACTAGCTCAATTTGTCACATTTTTGATATCTTTAATTGTTTTGATTCTTGTGGCAATTTATCTAAGGATTAAACCATCCGTATATATATTACAATCAATAATTCCCCTATTGATTCTGTTAATTATGTCAATAGGCGTGGGGCTAATCTTGGCTACACTGGCGGTATTTTTCAGGGACATGGAATATCTCTGGGGTGTAATACTGATGCTTATTATGTATTGTTCGGCGATCTTTTATGAGCCATCAAGACTGATAAAAAGAGGACATGAATGGATTCTTAAGATCAATCCCTTATATTCCATTATTCAAAACTTTAGAAATACAGTAATGTATGCCAGTCCATTAAGTAGGGAAGAACTTATCTACTCTTTAGCATTTAGTCTACTTGCTTTAGTTGTAGGAACTATTATGTTCTATAAGAGTCAGGATAAGTTTATCTTATATCTATAGGAGGCTGTAGATGGGCAAAATAGTGATAAAAGCAGACCGTATCGGTATGCAGTTTCGAATGAGTACCGAAAAGGTAGATAATTTAAAAGAGTTTATAATAAAGACAATTACCAGAAGAATGAAGTATAAAGGTTTTTGGGCCCTTAAGAATGTATCTTTTACTGTGGAAGAAGGAGATAGAATTGGGCTATTAGGGGCCAATGGGGCAGGGAAAAGTACCTTGCTAAAAATCATAGCTGGAGTTTTAAAACCTACTGAAGGTAAGGTGATTACCAGAGGGAAGATTGTGCCCTTATTGGAACTGGGAGCAGGGTTTGATCTACAATATACCGGTGCAGAGAACATCTATCTCTACGGTGCAGTACTGGGCTACTCTAGGGAATTTATAAATGATAAGTTTGATGAGATTGTAGAGTTTTCTGAGCTAGGTGAATTTATTGATGTACCTGTTAAGAATTATTCATCTGGAATGAAAGCCAGGCTAGGATTTTCCATAGCCACAGTAGTGGAACCTGATATTCTTATATTGGATGAGGTTCTTTCTGTTGGAGATGCTAAGTTTAGAAAGAAGAGCGAGAATCGAATTAAGGAAATGTTCGACAAGGGGGTTACGGTTTTATTTGTATCCCACAATATTAATCAAATAAAAAGTATTTGCAATAAAGCAATTTTATTAGAGCAGGGAACCGTCGTTGCCCAAGGAGATGTCAACGAAGTAGCCCTAATTTACAAACAAAGATCCAATGGTATTTATCCAAGACAAAAGAAGAGGAAAAAGAAGAGGAAACCTGTAGAAATGAAAAATGGTAGCATAGTATTACCGGGAAAAAATAATGATAAGGATGCTAATTAAGTACTATTTGTTTTCAAGAATATTATGTATACAGGTTTGGAAGGAGAATAAATGCAATGAAAAAAGTTATTACTTACGGAACCTTTGATTTACTTCATGTTGGCCATATTAATTTACTAAGAAGGGCTAGGGAATTGGGAGATTATCTAGTGGTGGCCTTATCCTCAGATGAGTTTAATGCCATTAAAAATAAAAAGGCATACTATCCCTATGAAGATAGAAAAATCATATTGGAAGCTATTAAATATGTAGATGAAGTTATCCCCGAATATACCTGGGAGCAGAAAATTGATGATGTGAAAAATCATAATATAGATGTATTTGTTATGGGTGACGATTGGAAAGGTAAATTTGATTTCCTTAAGGATTACTGTGAGGTAGTATACTTAAGCAGAACAGAAGGAATATCTACAACTAAAATTAAATGTGATTTAAAAGCAAAGGACAGTGAGTAATTCTCCGAGCAAGGTGAAGGGTATGATAAATGGTAGTAAGATTATTAAGAAAATAGCTAAAATACCAGTTTTAATTTTCTATAGATTGCTGATATTAATTAATCCTGTAGACAAGAGAATGATTATCTTTGAAAGCAATCTGGGTAGAAATTATTCTGGTAATCCTAGATTCATCTATGAAGAGATGGTGAGAAGAGGATTAGATAGGGAGTATAGCTGCTATTACATTTTAGAAGATCTTTCTATCGCCATACCGGGAAATGTAAAGAAAGTTAAAAGAAAGAGTTTTTTATATTTTATGGTTTTTGCCAAAGCAGGCTTCTGGGTTAGTGATACCAGAATGCCAGCTTATTTAGTTAAGCGAAAAAAGACACTATACATTCAGACCTGGCATGGAACCCCCCTTAAAAGGTTAGCCCTTGATATGTTTGATGTACAGATGGAGGGAGAAAAAGGTATTGAAGATTATAAAAAGAAGTTTGTCCAAAATGTTAGAACATGGGACTACCTACTATCTCAAAACCGATACTCCACTGAGATATTTAGAAGAGCATTTGATTTTAAAAAGGAGATCTTAGAATTTGGATATCCTAGAAATGATATTTTGATAAATGATAATAATTTTGCTACAATTAAAACTATAAAGAAGGCCCTGAACTTACCTTTAGATAAAAAAATCATTCTATATGCACCCACATGGAGGGATAATGAACATTATGGCCCCCAGCAATATAGATTTAATACTCCAATGGACTATGATTATCTGAAAGAACGTCTAGGGGAGGATTATGTGGTTATAGTAAAAGCCCATTATCTGGTTAGTGAGAATTTGGATTTTGAAAAATATAAAAATTTTTACTACCTCTTTACATCTTCCTTCGATATTGCTGAACTTTATTTAATAGCTGATGTGCTTATAACAGACTATTCTTCGGTTATGTTTGACTATAGTATTTTGCAAAGGCCAATGATTTTTTATGCCTATGACTTAGAAGATTATAAGGACAAGTTAAGAGGTTTCTATTTTGATTTTGTGAATGAGGCTCCTGGGCCTATTGTCACTACAACAAAAGAATTGGTAGAGGAAATTGAAAATTATGATTATACAAAATATAAGCAAANGTAT
>JGI24708J26588_10003180_pt1 | contig 12040 bp, 13 predicted proteins | sample BioPla1DNA2_FD_26588 | JGI IMG/M metagenome (IMG submission 26588) | reverse complement strand
GGGAGAGGGAGAGGGAGAGGGGGAACCCGGCCCTCGCTTACCCCCAGGACCGTCGCCAGTTCATCACTCCACCTGCTGTCAGGCTTCTGTCGAGCTTCTTCGCGGGAAAGGGGAACAGCTGCAGGATCAACCCATGTCGAATTTATTTTTGTACAGGCAGGGAATATCTGATAGACGCAGAACTATTTTCCAGTAGGAAAAATTATCATACTGGGAGGTTGTTATGGAGATCGAGTTTGTTCTGCGCCACTCCATCCTTGTTGTACGCTTGAAAGGGGAGCTGGATCACCACTGGGCCGGGCGGATGCGAGAAGCGGTCGACAGCGAGCTCGCCCGTCTCCGGATCTGCTCTCTCATCTTTAACCTGGGAGGGCTAACCTTTATGGACAGCTCCGGGATCGGTGCGTTGCTGGGGCGTTACCGCCGGGTCTGCGCCGCAGGGGGCCGTATGGTTCTTTGCAAGGTCCCGCCGCCTGTTTCAAAGATTACTGAGATCGCCGGGCTGGCCCGGCTGATCCCTTTTTTTGAAGATGAAGCCGCCGCCCTGCAGCATCTGCTCCTCGGGGCGTCGCCAACAAGGAGGTCATAGTCTCTTGTCATCATCCACATTCATGAAACTGGAGATCGAGAGCCGCTCGGAAAATGAGGCCTTTGCCCGCGTCGTTGCGGCCGCTTTTGTCTCCCGCCTGGATCCTACTCTGGAAGAGATTAGCGATATCAAGACGGCAGTGTCGGAGGCGGTGACCAATGCGATCATCCATGCTTACGAGGATCGCATCGGCGTCATAGTGATCAGCGCCAGGCTTGAAGGAAACCGCTTTACCGTGGAGGTGGCCGACGAGGGGGTCGGCATCATCGATCTGGAGAAGGCCCGCGAGCCGCTCTATACGAGTAAGCCCGAGCTCGATCGCTCGGGGATGGGTTTTACCATTATGGAGAACTTCATGGACGAGCTCACCGTGCGCTCCGCGCCGGGGGAGGGTACCGTGGTGACCATGAGTAAGGAGATCCGCCCGAAAATAAGCTGAGGAGCGCCTTAATGAGCGAAACAGAGCTGGAAGTGCTATTGCAGGAACGGGCCTCCGGCGACGAACGGGCTGGCGAGATCATTTTCTTGCGCCTGAAGCCCCTGGTGAGCGCCTATGCCAGGCGGATGGCTTATCGGGCGGATGAAGTAGAGGATTACTTTCAGGCGGGGATGATGGGGTTGTTGAAAGCGATAGATCGCTTCGATTCCCACCGCGGAGTGAAATTCACTACCTTCGCCCTTCCCTGGATCGAGGGGGAGATGCGCCTTTACCGCAGGCGGACACAGAGCGTGCTCAAGGTGAGCCGCTCGCTCATGGAGCAGTCCCGGGATCTGGCTTCGCGTCGTGAAAAGCTGTCCCAGGCGCTGCAGCGTGAGCCCACCGTGGGCGAGATCGCCGGGGAGATGGGTGTCGCCCCGGAAGAGGTAGCTCTCATCATGGAGTCGTCTCTGCCGCCCTCCACTCTCGACGAAGAGATAGCGGTGAGCACCGGGGGGATCGACGAGCATGAGAGGGTACTTGAGCGGATCGCCTTGCAGGAGTCGATGGGTAAGCTGACACCGCTGGAACGCCGCCTCATCACCCTGCGTTATTTCAAAGAACTGACCCAGGCGGAGATCGCCGGCCGCCTGGCGCTCTCGCAGCGCCAGGTCTCCCGCCTGGAGAAGAGAACACTGAAGCGGCTGCGCGCTCATATGGAGGTGCGGTAGAATAGAATAATATTGTTTTNAGCATACTAAAACCGCGTTTAAGTCCAATCACCGGGAGGTCAAAGATGAAGCCCAGGGGAGGTGACGGGAAAGCAACCGCGGTTTTTTTATGGCTTTCGCTTTTTTTTCTGCTCTCAGGTCTGCTGCTCTACCTGATCTTTTCCGCTCCACCAGAGCCGCCCCGCCGCTCTTATCCGGTTTCATCACAGGCGGGAGCTGAAGTTCATCGGGCGGGGTACTCTTGCCCAAATAAAAGCAAAGGGATGACTGGATTGACTACAGTAGCAAAGGTAATCGAGCTTGTTGGTGAATCGCAGATCGGCTGGGAGGATGCCGTCCATAATGCCGTCGAGGAAGCTTCGAAGACAATCGAGGGGATCACCGGCGTAGAGGTGGTCAACCTTACCGCCAGCCTGGACAATGGTGAGATCGAAGAGTACAAAGTTAACCTGAAGCTGGCCTTTGGCGTTCGCGAAGACCGGGCCTAGGGGGTCTTATCATGGCCGCTGTTCCAGATGAGCTGAAGGTCACTGCTGAAGAGTACCGCCGGATGGTGGGAAGGGAGAAACCGCCCCCTCCGCTGCTGCAAAACGCGCTGAAAGCTTTTTTCAGCGGCGGAACGATCTGCCTTCTGGGGCAGGTTATTCAAAATATCTATATCGCTTTCGGTTTCAGCCCCGAAGATGCCTCCAACCCTACGGTGGTTACGGTGATCTTTTTTGCGGCGCTCTTTACAGGGCTTGGTCTTTTTGATAGGCTGGCCCTCTTCGCCGGCGCCGGCACCGCCGTGCCGGTAACGGGCTTCTCCAATTCTCTTACTGCGGCGGCGCTGGAATTCAAAAAAGAGGGAGCGGTGCTCGGCATCGGCGCCAGGATATTTTCACTGGCCGGGAGTGTGCTCCTCTTCGGCGTGGTGACGGCTTTTGTGGTAGGGCTGATCTCTGCTCTGTTTTAATGACATGACAAGGATAGTAAGGGGGGGGTGAGCGGCAGTGAGCGTAAAGGTAGCGCAGCAGAGCATCTTCCTCGATCCGGCCCCTTCACTGGCTTCCACGGCCACCGTGGCCGGACCGATGGAAGGAGCAGGGCCCCTGGGAAGCGATTTTGACTTTCTTTACAAGGATCAGCGGGCCGGCGAGAAAAGCTTTGAGGCTGCAGAACGAAAAATGCTTCTGGAGGCCTGCTCGAGGGCGCTGGAGAAGGGCAGCTTCGAGCTCGATACGATCGAGTACTTCCTCTCCGGCGATCTTTTAAACCAGATCACCGTCTCCGGATACAGCGCGGCTGTCCTGGGACGGCCCTTTTTTGGGCTTTATGGGGCCTGCTCTACCCTGGCCCTGGCGCTTTCCCTGGGAAGCATGCTGGTGGCGGGCGGTTTCGCTGCAAATGTCCTGGCGGCCACTTCGAGCCATCACAGCAGCGCCGAACGCCAGTTCCGCTACCCCACGGAATACGGTTTTCAGCGGCCCCCGCAGGCGCAATGGACCGTAACAGGCGCGGCGGCGGCGGTGATCAGCGCCACCGGGGAAGGACCATGGATCACTGCGGTAACCACGGGCAAGGTGGTCGATCTTGGGGAACAGGATAGTTTCAACATGGGGGCGGCGATGGCCCCTGCGGCGGCTTCAACCTTGCTCCGCCACTTTGAGGAGCTGCAGCGCAGCCCCGATTATTACGATCTTATCGTTACCGGCGACTTAGGCGCGGTGGGATCGAAGCTTCTGCGGCAGCTCCTTGGCCGCAGCGGTTACTACCCGGAGGATAATCTCAACGACTGCGGGCTCATGATCTACAATCCCCATCTCCAGAAGATCGGCGCGGGGGGGAGCGGTTGCGCCTGCTCGGGGATCGTGGTGCTGGGCCATCTCTGGAGGAGGATGAAGCAGGGTGAGCTGAACAAGGTGCTCGTCGTCTCCACGGGAGCGCTACACAGCACCACCACCCTGGCCCAGGGCGAAACCATTCCGGCGGTAGCTCATGCCGTCGCCCTGGAGATGTAGGGCTGTTTAAAGGAACAGAAAGGACGGGATGAATTTATGGGCAGCTATCTGACAGCCTTTCTGGTGGGGGGGCTTTTCTGTCTCATCGGGCAGCTTCTTTTTGATCTCACCCCTTTTACGCCGGGCCATATCCTTTCGGGATTTGTCGTCGCCGGCGGTATTCTGGGGGGGCTCGGCCTCTATGACCGGCTGATCCGTTTTGCCGGCGCCGGTGCCAACCTGCCCATCTCCAGTTTCGGCAATGCTCTGGTCAAGGGCGCTATGAACGAGGCGGCGCATAAGGGGATCATCGGTGTCCTCACAGGGATGTTTGAGCTCACCAGTACCGGGGTCACCGCAGCAATAGTTTTTGCTTTTTTCGCCGCACTTATCTTCGAGCCCCGGGGGTAACTTTTATACTGGGGTTTTCAGGGGTGATTACAGATGTCCACGCCGATTCAAAAAAAACTGGAAGATAACAAGGAATATCTTCAGAAACGGCTCGATCTTGGGACGGAAAACTTCGATATCATATTAAAAGAGATGGTGATCGGGGATAAGAAGGCGGTGCTGCTCTTTGTGGACGGCCTGAACAACAATGAGATCACTGTCTTGGTCCTCCGTTCACTGTTAGAGACAAGCCGGGAGCAGATCGCCGTTGCGCCAGTGGAGAAGCTGATGAACAGGGTGATCCCCTTTGCCGAGATAGATCTTGTCGACGATTTTGAGGAGGCCCTGCGGGAGGTGCTGGCAGGGCCCATGCTGCTCCTCATCGACGGCGAAACAGAGGGGCTGCTCATAGATACCCGGGAATATCCGGTACGCGATCCCCAGGAGCCTGATATCGAAAAGATCACCCGGGGGTCGCGGGATGGGTTCGTGGACGCTGGTATTCAATGTAGCTCTGATCAGGCGGCGCATCCGTGATCCCCAGCTCCGCTGCGAGATGCATAACGCAGGGCGCCGCTCCGTCAGCGATATCGCACTCCTCTATATCAAGGATATCGCCAACCCGCAGATCCTGGAGAACGTTCGCTCCCGGATTAAAAAGATTGACATCGACGCCCTGCCCATGGCGGAGAAGACGGTGGAAGAATTCATCACGCGCTCTTTCTGGAATCCCTTTCCCCAGGTCCGCTACACCGAGCGCCCCGATGTTGCCGCCACCCATCTTTTCGAGGGTCACATCATCATTATTGTCGACACCTCGCCCTCGGTAATGATCGTCCCGATCACCTTCTTTCATCTTTTTCAGCACGCTGAAGAGTTCAGGCATAATCCCATTGTCGGTACCTATATCCGCTGGATCCGCTCTGCGGGAGTGCTCCTCTCTTTTTTGCTCATCCCGTTCTGGCTGCTGCTGGCGATGGAGACGCAGCACCTGCCGGAATCGCTAAAATTCATCGGTCCCAAGGAGAAGACCAGCATTCCGCTCTACCTGCAGTTTATCTTTGCCCATTTTGGACTCGACCTGGTGCGCCTAGCCAGCATCCATACCCCCTCGCCATTCGCCACCGCCTTAGGTCTGGTAGGGGCGCTTCTCATCGGCCAGATCGCTGTTGAGGTCGGCTTCTTTACTCCCGAGATCCTCCTCTACACCGGGCTCGTTGCNCTGGGCGTCTTNTCNTCGCCCAGTTGGGAGCTGAGCATGGCCAACCGGGTCTTTCTTCTGCTCCTGATCCTGCTGACAGGCCTTTTGCGCCTGCCCGGCCTGATTCTCGGTTTTGCCCTCGTCGTGTTACGGCTGCTTTTNACCCGGCCCTTCGGTTTCCCCTATCTCTGGCCGCTTATCCCTTTTAATCGGAAAGCGATCTCGGTCCTCTTTTACCGGCGGCCCATCCCGATGCAGCTCTACCGCCCCGATTTCCTGCAGACAGGCGATCGCGATCGCACCGATAAAAAGCGCTAGGGCGGGGAAAAAGGGTGTGCTCCTTTCGATGGCCTTTACCCGACGATGGCGATGCCAACAAATGACTGCGTCTTTATGGTATAATTTATAAGGCCGATTCACAATTCAGGGAAAACATTTGACGGTGGTTAACCTTTGACGATTATTGTAACCCATGATTATGCTGATTTCGACGCCCTGGCAGCCCTGGTGGCGGCGGCAAAAATCTACCCCGAAAGCAAGGCCCTTCTGCCCGAAGGGATGGAGCCCGAGGCGGCTCTTTTTGTTGAGGAATATGGGGAGGGGCTCCCGCTTTACAGGCAGGAACAGATCGACGTAGCTGGCGCCTTCCAGATCGCCGTGGTTGTGGATACCAGGCGGGAAAGGCAGCTCGCTCCCTTTTTACCCCTTCTCGAGCGCGCGGCGGAGGTCCATATCTTCGATCACCACCCGCCGGCGGAAGATGATATCGAGGGAAATGAGATCCGCGTGGAGCAAGTGGGCGCGGTGACCACGCTGCTGGTGGAAGAGATTCGTCACCGCCGGCTGCCGCTGAGCGAGGCGGAGGTGCTGCTCTTTATGCTCGGGATCTACCGGGATACCGCCTCACTGAGCAGCACTGCCACCACGCCCCGGGACGCCTCCGCCGTCGCTTTTCTCTGGGAGCAGGGGGTTGTTCCCGCACACCTTCAAAAATATCTTAGCACCGCTCCTTCACAGGAGCCTCTTCTGGAGATGCTGCTGCGAAGGAGCAAACTCTACGAGATCAGCGGACGACGTGTCCTCCTTACTGTTCTTCCAGCGGGAGAGCAGAGCGGTGGCGGTGCGGCGCTGCTGCGGCGGATCCAGGAGGTGGAAGAATATGACCTGGTTTTACGCCTTGCCGGGCTTTCGCGCGGCGGCGTCTCTTTTTTCGCCCGGACTACGGAAGATGACCTGGATCTGAAGTCTCTTTTTGCCCCCTTTGGGGGAACTGGCGGACGCCGCGAGGTCATGGCGTACCGGGANAANGANGANCTGCCCACAATGAAGGAGAGGATCCTTGAGTCTCTGGAGCAGTTTCTACCCCCGCCGGTCACAGCTCTGCAGCTGGCCTCGACCCCTGTTGCCGCTGTCGATGTCGACGCCACTGTGGCGGAAGCCGATGAATATTTTGAAGATAAAGGGTATGGCGGCGGCCCCGTTCTGCGCGATGGCAGGGTGGCGGGGGTGATTACCCGGCGGGAGCTGCAGAGGGTGATGCGCAGTGGCCTGGGCGATGTCCCCGTAAAGGATTTTATAGGATCGCACCTGCCCGTCACCGCCGCCCCGGAGATCACCGCTACAGCCCTGAGACGGCTTTTTGCGGAAAGTGGGGCCGAAAAAGTTGTACTCGTTGATGGGGATGGCAGACCTCTAGGGTTGGTTTCGCCCATTGATATCCTGCAATTTCTTTACCGCCTCGACAGGCGGCCCTCTCTTAAATTGGGACAGGGCTCTATTTTGGGGATCAGGGAGGACTTTGTCCCAACAGAGGTAGATAATCTGGCCGGGCTCATCGCCTGCCTGCTGCCCTTCAGCTGGCAAAGTTTTCTTCTGCTCATGGGGCAAAAGGCTTCAGAGATGGGGGTGAGCATCTATCTTGTGGGCGGGGTGATCCGCGATATGCTCCTGGGAAGCGAACCCTCCCGCGATCTCGACTTTGTGGTGATTCCCGATGCCGTAGATTTTGCCGCCACTATGGCGCGCTACCTCGATGGGGAGCTGAAAACTTTTGAGCGCTTCGGTACCGCTTCGCTGTTTTTAAAGGAGGGGCTGCGCCTCGACTTTGCTACCGCCCGCCAGGAGATCTACGATGCCCCAGGCGCTTTGCCCCGGGCGAAGGGTGTGGGAAGCCTGAAGCGCGATCTTTACCGCCGCGATTTCACGATCAACACCCTGGCTTGTTCGCTCATGCCGGAGTCGTACGGGGAGTTATATGATTATTTCGAAGGGCGGGAGGATCTGCATAAAGGGGTCATCCGGACACTCTACCAGCTCAGCTTCGTCGATGACCCGCTGCGGCTGCTGCGGGCTGTTCGCTTCGAGCAGCGCTTCGGTTTCCACATAGAAGATGATACCCGGGCGCTCATCGAGAAGGCGGTGCGGGAGCGAGTCCTGGAAAGAGTGAGCCGCAGCCGTCTGGCCCAGGAGATCAGCCTCATCTACGCCGAAAGCGATCCGGTGGCGGTATTGAAGCGGCTCGATGAACTGGGTATCTTCGGCCTGATCTATCCCCGGCTCTCTCCCGACAGAGCGCTCTGGCAGCGTCTTAGAAGAATTAGCGAGACCACCGCCGGGGCCCGGCAGCGGGAGTGGAGCCGCCATCCCGAGGAGGAGCTGCTCTACCTGAGCGCCATGCTGCTGGAGATGGCCCCACAGGATCGGCTCGCCATAATCCGGCGCCTGGGCCTTTCCCGGCGGCGGGCGGGGGCGGTGCTGCAGGGTTGCGAGACCGTGCCGCCCCTACTGAGAGAACTCGAAGAGGCGGGGCATAAAATTAGCCCCGGCGCCCTCGTCGACCGGCTCGATACGCTCTGCCCCGAGGCGCTCTGCTTGCTCTATGCCTTGACGACGAGCAGTGCGGTGAAAGATAATCTGCGGCTATACTTGGAGAGCCTGCAGTTCGTACGCCCCAGGCTCCGAGGAAACTCCTTACAAGAGCTGGGCCTGCAGCCAGGCCCCCTTTACGGCGAGATCATGGGGGAGTTGCGCCGGGCCGTGCTCGACGGGGAGCTGCGCGGCGAGGATGAGGAGCTTCGCTTCGTGCGCTCTTACCTGCAGCGACGAAAGGAGGGATGAGCGATCTTACCGGAAAATATACTTGACCTCTTCTGGCGAATACCTGCACTGCTCCTGGCGATCACCTTTCACGAATACGCTCACGGCCGGGTAGCCTATCATTTTGGCGATGCCACGGCAAAATATTACGGGCGTCTCTCGCTGAACCCGTTGCGCCACCTTGATCCTCTCGGCACGATAACCCTGCTGCTCTTCGGCTTCGGTTGGGCCAAACCGGTGCCGATTAATCCCTACAACTTTCGCGATTATCGTTCCGGGATGCTCTGGGTCTCCTTTGCCGGGCCGCTGGCCAACTTTGCCCTCGCCCTGGCCTCACTTTTTCTCCTCTACCTGCCGATGAAGGCAGGCTTTATCTGGCCGCCCTACTATAGATTTATGCATATTCTGGTTACGTTCAATATTCTTCTCGGTGTTTTCAACCTGATCCCGCTTCCCCCGCTCGACGGCTCCAAGATCCTGGCGGCGCTGGCGCCGGACAATATCGCTGCGCTGATCCGGCAGCTCGAGCCCTACGCCCCGATCCTGCTGATGGTATTGATCTTCAGCGGGGCCATCGGCCGGATTATTGTGCCTTTATTCCAGTACGTATATAATGCCATGGAGGCGGTTGTACTTCTGATCCTGGGGATAGCATAAGATTTGGAGTGAAGAAATGGTCCACGAAAAAAGTAAACAGAAGGTTATCGTCAGCGGGGCCCGGCCCAGCGGCCGACTGCACCTGGGCAACTATGTCGGTGCACTGCAGAACTGGCGGCGACTGCAAGAAAGCTATCGCTGCTACTATTTTATCGCCGACTGGCATGCCCTGACAACGGGCTACGCCGAATCTCACGAGATCGAGGCGAACAGCCGGGAGATGCTCATCGATTGGCTCAGCGCCGGGCTCGACCCCGGGCGGGCGGTTCTCTTTCGCCAGTCCAGAGTCAAGGAACATGCCGAGCTCTTTTTGCTCCTCGGTATGATCACGCCGCTCTCCTGGCTGGAGCGCTGCCCCACTTTCAAAGAGCAGCTGCGCGAGCTTGAGGGCAGGGAGATCCATAACTACGGATTTCTCGGTTACCCCCTGCTGCAGGCGGCGGATATCCTCGCCTACCGCGCCGACGCTGTTCCCGTAGGCGAAGACCAGCTGCCTCATCTGGAGATTACCCGCGATACGGCGCGGCGGTTCAACTATCTGTATGGGAAGGTCCTGCCCGAGCCCGAGGCGCTGCTGAGCAAGTTTCCGCTGTTGCCGGGGATCGACGGCCGCAAGATGAGCAAGAGCTATGATAATTATATTGCACTCTCCGATCCGCCGGAGGTAATCAGGGAGAAAGTTCGCCGCATGATCACCGATCCGCAGCGGGCCCGCAGGAAAGACCCCGGCCGGCCCGAAGTCTGCACCCTCTTCCGTTTCCAGCAGATCTTCAATCCCGAAGCGGTTCCGGGGATCGAATCCGGATGCCGCACAGCCGAGATCGGCTGCGTTCAGTGCAAGGATATCCTGGCTCGCAAATTGATCGAGGTGATGGCGCCGCTGCATGAAAAGAGGCGCTCCCTGGAAGAGAGGCCCGCCTATCTCGAAGAGGTCCTTGTAGAGGGCGAACGCAGTGCTGGGGAAAAAGCACGCGCCACCTTGGAGGCGGTCCGCGGAGCCATGGGGCTATGACATCGCGTCCGGATCCCTGTACGATCAGGCTCCCGGTTTTCGAAGGGCCCTTTGATCTGCTTTTTCACCTCATTAAGAAAGATGAGCTCGATATCTGGGATGTCTCTATTGCCGCCGTAGCCGAGCAGTACCTCGCCTACCTGCGCTCCATGCGGGAGCTGAACCTCGACATTGCCAGTGAATTCCTGGTGATGGCGGCGACGCTGCTGCGCCTGAAATCGAAGCTTCTGCTGCCGCGGCCCTTTGAGGCGGGGGAAGAGGATGAAGAAGATCTCTTTCAATTCAAGAGCCCCGAGGAGCTTTTTGAGAGGCTCGAGGAGTACCGCCGCTTCAAGGAGGCCGCCGTATTTTTTCGGGAGAGAGCGGAAGCACAGAGCAAAGTCTATCTGCGCTCCACCGGCGGGAGGGAGAAGTTCATCCTCCTTTCAGGGCGGCAGCAGCAGAAGACCTATTATACCTACTGGGAGGGAGCGCATCTTCTCGGCGAGATCATGAACCGCTTCGAGGCGCTGGCGGCAGCCCGTTCGATGGCGCCGGCGATCGATCTTGTCGAGGATATCCCGATCAGCGATCGTAGCGGCTATATCTGCGCCATGCTGGATAAATCCGGCGGCGCCCTCTCTTTCAGCTCGCTGCTGCAGCAAAAAAATATCCGTGAGATCCTGGTTACTTTTATTGCCCTGCTGGACCTGGCCCGACGCCGCAGGGTCAGGCTGCTGCAGGATCGGCTTTTCGGGCCCATTCTGGTCCTCCCGGCGGAAAAGGAGTGTGGCTGATCCATGGAAAATGCAAAAGCGGTCATCGAGGCGCTTCTCTTTTTAGCGGAGGAACCGCTGGGGCTGTCCAGGATCGCCGCAGGGCTGGGCCTTACAAAGGAGAAGGCGCAGGAGTTCATTGAGGAACTGCAGCAGGATTTTATTGAACAGCAGCGCGGCCTCCGCATATTAGAGGTCGCCGGAGGTTACCAGATGGGCAGCGATCCCGCGCTGGCGCCGTACTTAGAAAAGGCCGTCGGTGGAGAAGAGTCGGGACAGCTTTCCAACGCAGCGCTGGAGACGCTGGCGATCATCGCCTATCGGCAGCCGCTGACTCGCCTGGAGATAGAGGAGATCCGGGGTGTCCGTTGCGAACATATCTTGGATAATCTGATCAAGCGCAAGCTNATCCGGATTAGCGGGCGCAAAGAAGGGCCGGGCCGCCCCCTCATTTACAAAACCACCCCGGATTTTCTGGTATATTTTGGTCTCAAAGATCTTAAAGAATTGCCTCCTCTGGAGCAATAGCCGCTCCGCCTCCCACAAAGCAAGGGTATTTTATGTGAGAATGTGTTGGATCTGCCAGTAAAGGGCAAAATATCTACGATCAATCGTCCCGGTGCAATAGATCAAGATCGGAGAGAGTGTCATGAACTGGTGGCTCTGGCTGCTTCTCGCAGCCCTTCTCCTGGTGCTGCCCGTCGCTGCCGCCCTGCTTTTACCGCTGCGTATATTTGTGCAATATCTTAGGGAAGATAAAATAGATCGGCTCAGCTTGCGCATAAGGCAGGGCGGGTTGCAGCTGCGTCTGGAGACGGAGCCGGGGGATATTGGAGGTAGCGGTGTCCGCTGGCGCCTCAGCGCCGGCCCGCTGGGGATAGCGGCGTCATCAGGGCGCCGGGGGGAGGGGCGGCGGGGCAGAAACGCCGCTGCCCTGATGCTTCGGGAACGGTGGAAGCGGGAGCTCCTCGATCTTGCGGCTACGGTGGGAAGGATGGCGCTGGTTCGGCAGGAGAGGGCGCAGCTAAAAAGGATCACGCTCTCCCATTTTAATCTGGAACTTTCTTGGGGGGGCGAAGATCCGGCCCTCACCGCGATAGCGGCGGGCGGGTGCCACGCTCTGGGCGCCCTCCTGACGGCGCTGTTAACAAGATATTTTACCCTCAAGTCGAGGCCCCGTTTTCAGGTTGAGCCCCAGTTTGGGCCTGCGGG